>VOFB01003545.1_pt1 | contig 113727 bp, 158 predicted proteins | sample 5384141 | NCBI WGS metagenome assembly VOFB01 (sample SAMN12384721, study PRJNA508395) | human gut metagenome | isolation source: healthy gut A | host: Homo sapiens | reverse complement strand
CTGTCCAATCTCGGGGTGAACCCGCTCAAAGTAAACCAGCATCTGGTTCTGGAACTCCTTGATTTTCTTACCTCCACGTCCAGCATCACCTTGTGGGTGGCGGCTTTCAAGTAATCACCTGCTCATGCATACTCAGGGGACGGCAGAGGGCTGCTGCTTTCAGCTCCATGAGTCCCTTTCCATACTGAAGCTGTTCCTTGGTGGAGGCGTCAGATCCTGAGCTGAACTGGGTAAACACCTCCATCTCCCGAAACTGGGCCAGGTCGATCCGGATGCTTTCGGATGCCTTTTTCATGGCTTTTGTCTGACTGAACCTCCCACACGGGATACGGAGAGTCCCACATTAACCGCAGGACGCATGCCCGCAAAAACAGGTCGCTCTCCAGGAAGATCTGCCCATCCGTGATGGAGATGACATTGGTTGGAATATAGGCGGACACGTCCCCAGCCTGGGTCTCCAATGATGGGCAGGGCTGTGATAGAACCGCCCCCTGCCTCCTCACTTAAACATGGCTGGACCGCTCCAGCAGTCTGGAGTGTCTGTAAAAAAACGTCTCCCCTGGTAAGCCTCACGCCCTGGGGAACGCTCCAGTAGCAGAGACAGTGCCAGGGGTAGGCCACTGCATGTTTGGAGAGGTCGTCATAGACAATGAGCACATCTTTTCCTTTGTACATAAAGTACTCTGCCAGGGCCGTTCCCGAATAGGGGTACAATATACTGCAGGGGAGCACACTCACTGGCTGTGGAGGATACCACAGTGGTATATTCCATGGCCTCATACTTCTTCAAATGTTCTACAATCTTGGCCACTGTGGACGCCTTCTGACCAATGGCCACATAGATGCAGATCACATCCCTTGCCCTTCTGGTTTAAGATAGCGTCAATGGCTATGGAAGTCTTTCCGGTCTGCCGGTCTGATGATCAGCTCCTCTGGCCCCGCCCTGGGAAACATGGGTCAATAGCCAGGATTCCGGTCTCAGAGGAACATCACAGACTTACTGGCGACCTCGTGTTCAATGGGCGGAATCCATCCGCTTGTATCTCCCCTTTTCCGTCAATGGGGCCACCAGGGCATCCACAACTCTCACCGTATCCTTTCCAAAGAGAATGCAACCGATCTCATTTTTTTCTGATATCCTGCACCATCCCCTTCAGGCCCGTCTCAAAGGTTACGATCTCCCCCGTACATGGCGTGATCGATTCCATAGACCGTTGCAATCCCATCCCCCGACCCAGATGACGGTTTCCACTTCCTGATCTTTACAGACCGCATCATAATTTTCTATCTCTTCCTTCAGAATGGATATAATTTCCTCTGAACTGATTGCGCTCAATTCCTTCACCTCGGATCATTTTCTGTTTCATCTGCCTCAGACGTCCTTTCAGGCTTCTGTCATACTCAAAGTTGCCCACCCGGATGACAAATCCACCCAGCAGCTCTGGAGCCTCCTGCATGGAAAGCCGAACCTGGCTGCATTTATATTTTTCTCTTTAAAATATTTTCATCTTTTCCCTCTGCTCTTCATCAGGGAGTGTGACATAATACAGCGTGGCACGCAAAAATGCCCTCCTGCTCATCCGCATATGCTTTGTATGCCCTCAAATATCTCCTGTACCTGGTCAAATCTCTGATGATCACTCACCTGCTTCAAAAACTTATGTAACTCCTCTGGAAAAACCTTCTCAATAATCCTGTGCTTTTTCCGGACTCCAGGGTGGGATCTGTCAAAACCATTTTCAGCTGCGGGACCTGCAAAAGCTCATCCGCTGCTGCCTTTACACACTCCCGTTTTACATCCAGCTGGTACAGCACCACGCCGTAGTTAATTGCCGTCTGTGTCATGGGTATCACCTGCTTCCTCCAGAAACGCATCGTAGAGGCGGCTGTCGTTTTGGGCGCTGCTCTTTTGGGACAGCAGCCGCTCTGTGGCCGTCATAGCCAGGCCCGCGATCTGAGACTGGATCTGGGATAACGCCTGTTCCCTCTCCGTCTCCACAGTGGTCCGGGCCTCCTTTAGCCTCCCTGTCGGCATCCCCCTAAAATGCGCTCATATTCTGACTTAGCCTCCGCCCTAGCCTGATCCACAATTTTACCGGATTCGTCTTTCGCACCCTGCAGCGCAGCCTCATACCTGTTCTTCATCTGCCGGGCTTCCTCCTCCGTCTGGGTGGCATTTGCCAGCTGTTCCCGGATCATGTTCTGGCGCTTATCCATAATGGCGGTAATGGGCCAAACTTTTTTGCATGCATACAGAACGATCAGGTTGATGATGGTAAAGAGAAGATTCCCATCTAATCTCAGCATCCTTTTTCACCTGCCTTTTTATTTTAAGAAGAAGATAATCAGCAGTCCGATTACAAACCCGTAGATGGCGGTTGCCTCAGCCAGCGCACACCCAAGCAGCAGTGTGGTTTCCTTCCCCTCAGCCTCCGGCTGTCTTTGCGATTGCATCCACTGCCTTGGACGTTGCCATCCCGATTCCATTCCTGCTCAATACCTGTCAAAACTGCGATTCCTGCTCCGATTGCAATTAAAGTTGTCATAATTTCTGTTCTCCTTTTTTTGTTTTCTTTCTTAATGGGTTGTCATAGTAAACGGTTCTGTCCGCAAACGCGGAAACCAACATAAATAAAAGGTCACTCGATGGATTCACTGATAAATAGTGCTGTCAAAAACACGAAGACATACGCCTGTATCAGACCGTCAAAAATGTCAAAATAACAGCTAAACGGCACCGGGACAATCACTGGCACGATGCACTTGATCAGCTCCATGACCACAAAAGGACCCCAGGATATTTCCAAAGAGCCGCATGCAAAGTGAGACTGGCTTAATAAAGATCTCCAGAATATTGATGGGCAGTACCACAGGCACCGGTTCCGCAAAGCTCTTAAGAAACCCCTTTGCGCCCTTTTGTGAAAGCCCGCATACTCTATGAGGAAAATGCTCATGATCGCCAGGGCTGCCGTCACATTCATATCCTTTGTGGGCGGTTTTAAACCCCAACAGCCCGATCAGGTTGGACACTGCCAGAAACAGCGCCACTGTCATCAGGTATGGAATATAAGCTTTTCCACCCTCGCCAAGAAGATCTTTGAAGAAATTTTGAAGCCATCCCACTAAAGCCTCAAAGGGCCAGCTGCTTTTTTCCGGGATTTTCCACCCTCAAATTTCGAACAAAAATGATGGAAAGCAATGTGAGCACTGCAATGATGATCCAGGTCACCACTACCGCCTCGTCGATTGCTATTCCACCAAAGATGGGTATGGTAAATACCGTATCCACATTCAGTTCTTCCATTAAGCGATTTGCTAATTCTTCCGTATTGCTCCCTTCCTTCTCTCGCTGCCGCGTTGTTTATTTGATAGCTATCAGTTAAAGCTTTTATAAAATATTTTCTAAACATTATCACCATTCATTTTCTTTGTCAATCGCTTGAAAATCTTCTTAACACTTCATTAACAGGGGATTGTTCGGGTGTGATTTTAGTTATAATTACTTAAATTCCTATTTTCATTTTTCATTTTTTTTTATTCACTTTTCAAATTCACTCTATTCCAATTGTCTAAGGTTTAGACGTTCTCTTTTTCTGTCATACAAGTTTAATGTCAAAATTGACAAATTTTTGTCAAACTTTTCACTCGTCCTCTAAATTTTTTCAAATTTACTCTTCCTATATTCGAAAGCCATGATATAATAAACATGAAACTATTTTTGTAACTATTCAACAGGTCTGCGCACTTACTGCGCTGACCGTAAGAAAATGATTCAGGTACCTGTTTTCTATCTATTTTATGTGCTGAAGCGCACAGGAAGAGCTGATGAAAAAACGAACATCTTTGGAAGGTTTTGATCCTCTCTCTTCTCCTCTCCTGCATATTTGTGCTTCCCGTTTCCGCGGAAGGTCCCAGTGAGGGCAGGCTGTTGTTTCAATTCCGTTTTATGGGTATGGAGGAGACGGACTACCGAATGGACTTCCTCCGGGAGCAGTTGGAGTATTTTGGATTTGAGGAGGACAAGCAGTTAAACGAGACACTGATTACCCAGCTATTGATGCTGGTGGACTCCCGCTTTGAGTGGGAAACGGATAAAATCGGATTTGGCATTTCCGATGTGGATTTTTCAGGGGATTTGGATGATATCTGTGCAGCTATTTTCCCGGAGGACCACCAAAGGTCCTACATCTGCCAGATGGTAGATGAATACAATTGGCAGATTTTTTCCAGTATCTGAGTACCCTGCAGGTGACTCATTCGGGATACGAGCATCTCCTGTTTTTAGGAGATTCCAGGTTTGTAGGCATCCGGGATTATACCGGGTATGACGAGCGGTGCAGCTTTATCTGTGAAATCGGGACAGGATATTCCTGGTTCACGGGAACTGCTTACCAGGAACTGTTAAGCTATGCAGATTCCTTAGGGGAGGCCTGTGACCGCACTGCCCTGATCATCAATCTGGGCGTCAACGACCTGGTGGGGTCTGGTCCCTTTGACGGCCTTGCCTCCCAGTACGCGGCCTTTGTAAATGAATACATTGTTCCTCTGGGATTTGATGTGTACTATATGTCTGTGAACCCGGTGGATGATGCCCTCTGCAGCGGGGCGGGTTACACCATCACCAATGATAAGATTATGAATTTCAACGAAAATCTCAGTGCTTATCTCAGCGCGGAGGTGACTTGGATAGACACTTACTCCTGGTTCCAATCCAACGGACTTGGGTTTTCTTCAGACGGGCTGCACTATACAGGGGATACGAATCAGGCGATTGTGAATGAGATTACATGGGTCCTGAGCTGAATGTTCAAAAACGACCGGGTCATTTTCGGAAATGACCCGGTCGTTTTGACATTTTTGGTAAATTTACACAAAGAGGAGGGACAGCAGCTCTGTAAGCCTGCTGTCCCTCCCTCTTTGTTCATGAAGTCTTTTGAGATCTATTCTGTTATTTCACGCGAACTTTTCTCACCTTACTCCACTTGCTGTATACTCTCTTTCCTTTGGAGTCTGTCGTGTAGCTCTTGCTCTCACATAGTAAGTCTTCTTCTTCAGGGACTTGATCGTATAAGAAGTTGTCTTCACGGTCTTTGTTTTTAATCCGCCCTTGAAGGTCTTTTTTTTTGTGAGTACTGAATCTGATAGCCTACAGCTGCTTTGTCCTTGTTGAGAAGAACTTTTACTTTTGCCCTTTGAAGGACTCTTTACGGATTTGATCTTCGCAGTTCTTCTTACTAAGGCTAATGCATCAGAATCCTTCTTTGCACTCTTCTGTGCATCTGCCACTGCCTGTTTTGCCAAATCCAGCTCTTTCTGTCTTGCTTCCGCTGCTGCCTGGGCTGCCTGTGCTGCTTTCAGTGCCGCTTCCGCTGCTGCCTGGGCTTTCTCTGCTGCTATTCTGGCTTCTTCTGCATCTTTCTTCTTCTCTGCTGCCTCTGCTGCCGCTTTTTAGCCTCTTCTTCTGCCTTCTTAGCTGCTGCTGCAGGGATTCTTCTGCTGCTTTGGCTGCTGCCTCTGCTGCTGCCTTAGCTGCCAATGCGTCTGCGCTGGCTGAAATTGCATCTGCCTTAGCTGCCTCTGCTTCTTTCTTGGCTGCAATGGCATCCGCTTTGGCTGACTCTGCCGCTGTCTTGGCTGCAACTGCCTCTGCCTTAATGGTCTCTACCTGCGCTTTGATGGTCTCAACCTGTTCCTTGATGACCTGTGTCTGCGCTTTGGCATCTGCCGCCGCTTTGGCTGCTGCCACAGCATCGTCTTTCTCGCTGATTGCCTGATCTCTTGCCGCTTCTGCCGCTTTCTTAGCTGCCTGTGCATCTATGTTAGCTGATTCTGCTGCTTTCTGTGCTGCCGCTGCTGCTGCTGCAGATTTTTCAGATGCACTCTGTGCTGCTACTGCCTTGTCTTTGCTTCCTCAGCTTTCGTTCTGGCGGTTTCCGCATCTGCTTTTGCTTTTTCTGCGTTGCTCTGAGCTATCTCCGCTTTGGACTGGGCTTCTGCTGCTTTGGACTGAGCTGTCTCTGCCTTTGTCTGGGCTGCCTCTGCCTTGCCTGTGCTTCTGCTGCCTTGGACTGAGCATCCTCAGCCTTCTTCTGGGCTGCCTCTGCTGCAAGTCTTGCTGTCTCAGATTTTCCTGCCTCCGCAGCTGCTTTGTCTGCGTCTGCTTTTGCCTTATCTGCTTCTGCTTTTGCCTTTACTGCCTCATCTGCTGCCTTCTTAGCTTCGTCTGTCGCTGTCACTGCTGCGTCTGAAGCTTTTTAGCCTCTTCTGTTGCAGTTTCTGCTGAGCCTGCTGCTGACTTAGCATCATTCTCTGCCTTGAGTGCGTCTGATTTAGCTGATTCTGCACTTGCTTTTGCATTCTCTGCCTGTGTCTTTGCTTCCTCAGCTGCCTTTTCGCCTCTTCGGCTGCCTTCTTGGCCTGCTCTTCGGGGCTCAGATCATTTACTGTTACTACGCATTCCGCTTTCTTGGTATTATCACTAAATGATGTGACTGTTATTGTTGCCTTACCAGGAGCTACTGCGGTTACCACTCCATTGTTAACCGTTGCCACGGATTCGTCTGATGAACTCCACAGCACTTCTTGTACGGTTGCATCATTCGGCTGTACCGCTGCCTTCAGTGTTCCCTTATTTCCTGCTACCAGAGTAAGTGTTGTTTTGTCAACTGTCACTTTTTGTTACTGGTACTAACGTTACCGGTGATGTGATGGCGAATGCACTGTTTGTCATTTCTGTGTCACCACAGGTCAGCTTCAGTACAAAGGAACCGTCTGCATTGGTGACATCTGCTGCCACACCTCTAAGTGCATCATTCTCCAGAAGCGCTTCCTGAAGCATATCATCGATCATTTCTTTAGCCTTTGCAGCCTTCTGCTCATCGTTCATGCTGTCTGCATCATCAAGAATCAGCATATCACCAATTACACTTGATGCGGCCTCTACAGATGCAATGCCAAGATTCATTTCTTCAAATATGGTATATTCCTGTTTTGCAAACGGAATTCTGTATGTCTTGGTCTTGCCGTTCAGCTCAAATCTTACATAAGCAATACCAGTCAGTGAAGACGGTTTAGAAATAGTAATTTTCACATTGTCATCACTTGCGTGTGCCTCAATATCAGGTACGCTTGTTAAGCCTGAAGGAGGATTAACATTGTACAGATCATAGGTCATGATTCCGTTCTTTCCTGTGGATGCCATCGGCAGGCTCGGAAGTGTCATCTCTGATCCATTGATGGAAATACTCAATGTCGGCATAATCGGACGTTCAATTTCCTTTGTATCGGAAGTGAATCCAAGACCGATTAAGTCAAACAGATTTCCGTCACCGCCTTCTGCAACCAGGAAGACTGCATGTTTGCCGTCCAGGTTGTCAACTGCATCGGATACATCAAGCTGGAATCTCTGTGTTTCCTGTGCAGATCCTGCCGGTACCTCGATCTCACCGATCTTTGTTCCCTTCCAGGTTTCGTTATCCCACGGGCCGTCCAGCCATACATTTACCTTGAAGCTCTCTGCTGTCTTCGGTGTCAGGAACACGTTGAACTTGGTGTTATTTCCAGGTTTTGTTCCCTCAAACGCTTTGATTCCCTTCTGGTCTTCCTCTATGCCCTCGAATCCAAAATATTTGTATCCGATCTTCGCGTTGTTTCTCACATTCTCAATCGGCATGTGGCTGTCCCAGATCTCATAGGAATCCTGGAGCGTTCCGCCGTCAACGTAGGATGCGATACCTGCGGAGTAATACTTGTAAGGATCAAGTCCATACAGGTGGAATCCCTCTGAGGTGATCTCCGCTCCTGTGTACTCTCTTCCCTGGCTGTCCTTTGCTGTCCATGTGTTGTCCTCTGAATACGGGTCATATGCCTTGATGCTTACTTTTCCGCCATCTGCAACGGATTTCTCGTCCCAGTCAATCTTCACCGGTGCTACCACTGCCTGACGGGCATTTCCATTTCCTCTCGGCGGTCTGTGGTAGAATACATACCACTGGTCATTGATCTGCTGCAGGCCTCCGTGAGTGTTGTGGCCCCAGGTACGTCCTACCAGTCCGGTTCCTGCTTCATTTAATACAGGTCCTCGTGAGTCTACCAGTACTCCTCCGCTCTTCCACGGTCCTAACGGGGTATCTCCATATGCGTAACGCAGTGCGGAGTTGGTGCTTCCCATTCCGTAATCCGGTCCCGAATATCCGCTGAACGTTAAGACGTATTTGTTTCCTACCTTACGGATTTCAAACGCCTCGAAATAGTTGAAGGATTTCAGGTCTTCCCCTGGGAATACATACGGATATTCAATATCCGGTTTCCGGATATTACCATAGCTGGTGCTGCACGGTATGAAATCATGTATTCTCTCGGTTCCTGGCCTTACTGCCCACATATTGGTCTGATCCAGTTCGCAGGCCTCTGCTTCCTGCCAGCCCCAGTATGCGTATGCACGGAATCCAATCTCGTAATCCGGATCTTCCGGATCATCAATGTAATCAACCAGCACTGCCGGGTCAAATCCAACCAGGCTTCCAGGCAGTGTTGCGGTTCCCGCCTCATTCAGGTTGATCGGGGTAAACGGTCCAACCGGGCTGTCTCCCTTACATACCATGGACAGTCTGTTTCCGCCACGGCTGTGGGGGTACAGATAGTATTCCTTGATGGTACGGTCTCCGTTTTCATCTCTTCTTCTGACTTCCACGATATCCGGTGCATAGATGAGATCCCACTGCTCATTTACATAGTGTGTAAAGATCGGGCCTTCATCGCGCCACTGGGTCAGATCTTCTACCGGTGCGGACCAGGCTCTTACGTCCGGGCCACAGTACTCATTACGCCTAAGGTCATGGGAACCGATAATGTATGCACGGTATTTCCCTGGGTTGTCAGGATCTTCAAATACATTGGGTTCGCCGTCCGGCAGGTGCTCCCACAGAGGCAGATATGGATTGGCTGCTGTAGCCTGCTCCAGGATGCTGCCTGTTACTGTCACGGCAGTCCGCTCTCTTAGAGGGATCGGTTGCCAGTTTTGCGGTAATCATTACGGTTCCTGCAGTCACTGCAGTCACCACACCGTCTTTCACTGCTGCAACGGATGGATTGGATGTACTCCACTCCACATTTTTGTTTGTCGCATTTGCAGGTTTTACGGTTTCGACTAATGTCTTCTTCGTTCCTGCCTTCATGGAAAGTCTGGTACTATTCAGTGTGACTTCGGTAGCTGCCACTTTTTCGTTAGTTACGGTTACGGTACATTCCGCTTTCTTTGTGGGGTCGCTCACAGAAGCTGCTGTAATCTTTGCCTCTCCAACTGCCACTGCGGTTACCACGCCATTTTCAACAGTTGCCACCTTTGCGTCTGATGTACTCCATTCCACGCTCTTGTTTGTTGCGTTTGCAGGCTTCACTGCTGCTTTCAGTGTACTCTTTACCCAGGCTCCAGTGAAAGCGCTGATTCATTCAGAGTAACCTCTGTTACAGGTATCTCATTTACCGTTACCGCACACTCTGCTTTTATTGTTTTGTCGCTGTCCGCAGTTGCTGTAATGGTTGCTGTACCTACTCCCACTGCGGTTATCAGACCTTTACTGTCAACCTTGGCTACTGACGGGTCTGAGGAACTCCATAATACGCCCTTCCTTGTAGCATCATCCGGTTTCACAGTTGCGATCAGTTCTTCTCTTGCGCCTGGTGATAATGTGAGTGCATCTTTATTTAACTCAATTCCGGTTACCCGAATGGAAGTAGTGTCTTCAACGTACAATACTGAGACATCTGCAAGATGAACATTATTTGCGTTTGCACTATATCCATTTTCGTTAATTCCAAATGCGATCTTCTGCGTATCTGCCCAGATTTCGCAGGTGCCGGTTACGGTAACCCAGTCGCCCTGTACTCTCGGTCCGGCAAACTTTTTATGAAGAGCATCATTGTCCTCTACAAAGTTGCCATCCACATTGGCAATCATGATATTGAATCTGGTATTCTGGTTATTGTTTGCTGCTCCGCTGCGCACCTTATAACTATATTTGAGCACATCGCCTACTTTAAAGTCCCCGGTAACCTCCTGTTTCACCATGTAGAAGCTATTCCAGTTATTACCTTTTTATCTACTTCCAGGTATTTTCCTACTGTCTCGTCATCCTTTACAGAAAGACCATTGGCACCACCCCAATGACCTACCCACGGGCTAACACCGGCTGTAAACTTGCCATTTCTGATCAGTTCAACGCCCTCGGAAGGAACATTCGTCAGATCCTTGATGGCCTTTTCAAGATCATTGATAAAGCCGTCGCGTTCCGGGAAGGTAAGGCTTGCATATCCCAGTCTCTCTTCCGCCTCTGTAATTGCATTCTGAAGAGCTTCAAAAGCTTTCTCATCGTACTGCGGAGGATCATTTTTGTAGGTTTTTGCCTTTTCTATTGCTTTTTCAAGTGGTTCTCTCTCATCACAGAGGTTGTATGGAAGTAACGCATCCATAGCCTTGTTCAGCTCGCTGGCTGCCCCATCGATCTCGCTCTGAGCAGGAACCTTGGGATCATTCTGAAGAATCTTCTGTGAACTCTCTTCTACTGCTTTAAATGCATTCCATGACTTACGTGTGTACGTTGTGTACTCATGTTCTGCCCAAAGCTTTTCACCCGTATTTTCCGGGTTTGTAAGCTCTGCTGCTTTTTCAAGAGCTGCAATCAGTTCAGCCTTGTTCAGTGCTACCAGTGCTTTCATAGCTGACTCAATGGCAAAATATGCTCTGCGGTTTCCGCATCCGTATAATTTCCGGCCTCTTTGTAAGCCACAGCTTCTGCGATTTTACTGCTGAGTAACTCATAGCTCTCCGGAGTGTAGTCCCCTTCTGCTACGCTGTCAGCTTCATCTACCTTTTCCTGCAGTTTTGTGATCTCAACAGGAAGGGCTGCCAGTTTCTCGATACCTGCCTGAACTTCAGCAATTGCGTCATTCAGCTGTTTTTCCGTTGTTTCATTACTCTGATAAGCAGCTACTGCATTTGGCAGAACCGCTTTCAGCGCGTCAACACTCTCTTGGCTGTAAAGGCCTGTGTCGATTCTGTCTGTTGCCTCTGTAATCTTCTCAAACAGCGGAGTCTTGTCTACACCTGTATTCTCGTTCGGAGCAGGAATGTAGAAGTAGGTTGTGTAAGCAGGAACGCCTGCGAAGTAATGCGGTACAAATGTCTTTGTTGCTGCTTCCCCGCCTGAGGTTCCCGGCGCTACCTTTACACTCATATTGTGAACATTGCGGGTTGGTTTCTCATTGTTTGTTCCGCCTGTCATGGTTGCACGCTCGTTCATAAGTACGTTTGTGCCTTCCCCTATTGACATATAGGAATCCAGCTCAACTCTTGACAGCTCTTTTCACATCCGTTGCAGCCATAACCAGAGGACCATTCATCAGGGAACCGTACCACTCGCCGTCACATTTTCCGGGCAGGTAGTCCACGTTAAAGCCATAAGGCATGGTAACTACTACCGTATCCTTATCATTCCACTCTCTTACGCCGGTTGAAACATAAGAGCTTGGCTCATAGCTGTCTGCTATGGATTTGCCGTTCAGTTTGATATCGAAGTCTTTCGTAGCCCAGTAGGGAACACGGAACTTCATCTCAAATTTGCCTGTAGCTGCACCTGGAGCCACCGTAAAGGTAGACTCTTCCGGACGGGAATACGCAGGACTGGGTAATCGATACATCCTGAGCGTCCCATCTGGCTGTGGTAGGAATGTACAGGCCAACATAGAAGGTCTGGTTGTCTGCGGAAGTAAAGTATGCTGCTTCCTGATATTTCACATGGTTCTCTGTTCCGGTACCAGAACAGCAGGTACTTCCTGGGTTCGTAGCATTTCCGGTGCTTCTGCTTCTCTGCGTGTTCGGATAAATAGAGTAACCGTAGGACGTCTGATTTGATTTGCTTCCCGGTACAATGGAACCTACGATCTGGTTGTAAAGCAGACGCTCATAGTAATCCATATATTTTGCGTCATCTGGATTGTAGCCGTTCAGATCCTTGGTGAGCTTGAGCAAATTATATGCTGCACAGGTCTCACAGATCTTACCGCCATCATTGGTATTTACCACACCTATCTGGTTGTAGGTTCCTGCAAATTTCTCCTCGTTGCTATCATTTCCTCCAACACCGCCGATGGTGAAGGAATAGCGTCCATAGACGTAATCCCAGAAATTCTCAGCTATGTTGTAATATTTCGGATCATTGCTTCCCTTGAAACTCCAGAGCGTTCCAACGATCTGCGGAATATGCTGGTTGCAGTGCAGGGTTCTGATGGAGTCAATATTGTTTGCAAGTGAACCAAAGAACGGAACATTTCCTGTGTCACTGCTGGCACCGTTGTTGTCAAAGAAGGTAGATGCCTCAAGAAGTTTTGCTGAATCGTCTGAGTCACCTTTCTTTTTCATGATATCAGAAAGTCTTGCCAGGGTTTCATTCATACCGCCGAACTCACCAGCGATATAAAGTCCCCACATGGTATCTCTGTAACCCGGTGTATTGTTATTCGGGCGTTTTCCTTCGTGTGTACAGTAGTTAAGTCTGTTCCATACCCACATACCCATATCTTTTGCAATGAGAAGAGCCTTTTCTGCAATAGCCTGCTCTTCTTGGTTTCCGCCGTTCAGAACATTGTAGATTTCCACAAGTCCTGCCAGCTGTTTGTGCAGAGCATAGTACGGCGCCCAAACACCGTAATCTGACATATTTCCATTATAAGGAGCATAGTTCTCAATCAGGATCAAATGCTCCGGCTGAATTGCATTAATATATCCATAACCAAAAAGCTTAGGATCTCTGGGAGCTGTCTTGTCGTCTCTTAAACGAACATTAGTCATTGCCCTTACTTCATCGTCATTGGAATATCTGTCGCGTGCTTCCCTGAACCTTTCCACTCCGTCTTCATCGGTACTCTTCACAAAGGTCATTTCCTGCATCTCACGCATCTCGTCCGTCATTCTCTTCATTCTGGAAAGAAGCTGCTCTCTCTCATCCGGTTTCGCATCAGAAGCATAAGCGAGCGCCAGGCCTGACAGATAATGACCATAGCCGTGTCCTTTCAGCTTGGTAGTGGGAGAATCCCAACCACCCGGAGTTGCATAACCCTCAGTACTCAGTCCAAAAGTATCTCTGTAATTGTAGAGCATACGGGTTACGTCAACGCCCAGGATGTACTGAATATGGCTCTCCGTATTCAGAGTCAGTCTGTTCTGTTCTCCGTCAGGATCATTGTTCAGAGTTACCTTTGACAACGGCAGTGTCTCCGCTACCGGTTCGTTAGATGGAACCTCATTGTTCTTCTCTGCTGCTACAACAGTTATGTTTGCTGCAACCTGATATCCATTGACGGTTGCATTGTCACCCTGAATATTTCCGTTTAAAGGTGTACTCATGGCCAACCGGATATCCTGCCTGTGTAGTCTGGTCAGCTACACTGTATCCTTCCCACTTAATTCTGCGCAGTTCGGAATCTCCGTTGCTATAGTATACCTTAATCTGGTTCGGCAGTTTCGGAGCATTGCCTGCCGGGCACTCAACGTTAATGGGGTCATAGGAAACGATTGCTCTTCCCTCTGGCGGGTAAGCCGGAATCCTTACTTCCCACTGGCGTGTCTCTACGGTAGTTCCGATGGTTGCCGTTGCTGTCAGTATTGCTGATACATCTGACTGTCCGGTTGGCGGTCTCACAACGGTTCCGTCATTCCACAGGTATTTGGTGTTGTCTGAAGACCATGTGATGACAGAGCCAAACCGTCCCTCTGCCGGAAGGTCAAAGTTTGTGGTTCTGCCTTCTGTGCTTCCCAAATCAATGGCTGCTAAGTCTTCATCTACCATAGCTTTGTCAGACATCTTGGCTTTTACGGTAAAGTCAAATACTTTCGTTGCCGTGAAGTCGTCTTTCACTGCTGTGGCAGTAATCTGTCCTACCGCGTCCTCCTGGCCGATTTCGGGGCGGGTTACGGTGCCGTCAACTGCCAGGGCCGTATTGGTTGAATCGGACCAGGTAATTGTACTTCCGTATGTACCCTCTGTCGGAAGAGCTGCATCATCGTACAGTTCGCTTAAGAAGTTCTCATCGATCTCAGCCAGATCAGCTATTGCGGGATCTACATAACCGAATACTTCCCACTCACTGATACCTACGCCTGGAGCGGAGCCTGAGTCTCTCTCAGCAGTTATGCTGAGACGCAGTCCTGTTGTGACAATGGTTTCTTCAAGTTCAAGGGGATTCCACACCGTATTGGTTCCCCAACGGCCTGGTGCCGGCCATGGCTTGTTGACTTCTGCACCGCCTGAAAAGTTGGCTGAATTTCCATCCGTTCCAATGGATCCACAGTCAATCCACTCACCATCTTTCTGGTACTGGAGCTTGCAGTCTCTGGCCCAGCGAACACCGGCATCTGTGTAAATCCACCACATTACTCTAGTAGCTTCAATAACATACGGCTGATCCCACGTATACTGAATCCATACCGGATTTCCGGGATTTCCATACTGAGTTCCCCATGTATTCCAAACGGTATTGGTACCGCCGTTGCCAAGTGTTCCGTTATTGGCATTGCGGGCAACAGACGAACCGTTTGAATATACTGCTTCCACTTTTGCGCTCAGTGCAATATTTCCATCCTCAGCCCCATAGGGGTCATACTTTGTCAAATCCAGTCCTGTTGCTGCAGATACCGGAAGCGCCGGAAGCGCTGACAATAAAATTGCATCTTTAGCATGGTAATGACCATGAGCAACGAAATTGCTCTGTTCATTATCTTTTTACTCCTTCTGAATAACATAGATATCTCTCTCTTCATCTCGCACTACCCTCCTAAAGAAATTGTGTAAAACCGCCATTCTCATTACAGAAAATTTCTCTTCTGTTGATCCTGTTCACCTCCTTAATTCGTCCCCCAATCAGGTTTTTATTTGTTCCCATAGCAATGCAGCTATCTTTACTGACTTATTCATAATTTATAAGTCAAGTATGTTTAAATTTTAGTACAAGATCGATTTTTTGTTTACACTATTTCTTTTTTTTGGAAATGTATGAAAATCTTTCCAATTTCCTCTCATTCATAAAATTATTAAAAAGTTATATTTTTTATGATTTCTGTAAGTTTTTGCGTTTTTCAATTGCCGGTCCATTTTTTTCTTACATTTTGTACGAATTTTATAGAACAATGTTTTACTGCAGGCCAGGCTTCTTTTTGTGCATCATATTTAACCATCCGCAGGCTCCTCAAAAAAGACTGGCAGTTTCACCAACCGATGAAATCATACCAGTCTTTTTTCATTAAACTTTGCTAACCCACCTTAGCTTGGTTGGAAAGCCCATATTTCCTCAAAAGCTTTCTGTACCCCGCTCTTTTCCTGCCAGGCACCTTCACCCACAGCCTTCTTGTAGATTCCTTTGAAAGCCCGTTTGCCCACACTTTTCAGTGCTGTGCTTTTGATGCTGATGCGCTTTAAGTCCTTACACTTGTAAAACGCCTTGCTTCCGATCTTTTTCAGTCCCCTGCTGTTTATGGTCAGCTTTTTCATCTTGCCGCACCCGGCAAATGCACTGCTTCCGATCTCCTTTACGTTCTTTCCGATTACCACATACGTTGCCTTTTTATGATTCTTAAATGCCAAGCCCGCCACTGCCGTTACCTTGTAGCTGCGTCCTCCCAATTTTACCTGATCGTACACGCGCAGCGTCTTTAAGTTCTTTTTCAGCGTTTTACAACCGTCACTGTCCTATCTGTCGTGCTAGTCACCTTGTAGCTATAGTTTCCGTTTCTGTAGATCCCTCCCGGACAATGTTCTGGTTGTCATTATTGTCTTTCTCGTGCTCTCTTTTCAGTTCCTCAAATCTGGCTTCTGCTTTGGTCAGGACCCCATAATTCCCCCACCAGCGCCTTCTGCTCCGGTGTCAGAGATTCATAGGCTCCTCTGGCTTCCCGGATTCTGGAAAGAGCTTTCCTCGGCCAAATATACTGCTCCGATCTTTCCGATCTTTGCCTCTACGCTTCTGGCTGCATTCCTGTCTGCCTCCTCCTTCTCTGCACGTGCCCTCAGAATTGCATAGGTATCCTCCGCTCCGGTCAGAAGAGAAACGTTGCTGACCAGTGTCTTCTGGACATCACTCAGGGCATTGTATGCTTTTCTGGCCGCCTCAATAGACTCCTTACAGCTTTGTGTATAGTTAACTGTCCCTATAGACGCAATGAGGCTTTGAACTTCCCCTGCAACTCGCAGGTCCTCCTCAGCCTGGGCCTTCAGAACTGCGTACGCATCCTCAGCCTGGGTCAGAATGTCATAATTGATTACCATGCTCTTTTGGATTGGTGTCAGGTCATCGTAGAATGTGCGGGCTGCATCGATCCTGCCCTTGCTCTCCGCCGTGTATTCCACAGTTCCGATTGCAGAAATACGTTCCTGTACGGCAGCTGCCTTTTCCCGGTCCGTCTTTTTTCATCATTTACATACTGTTGGTAGCGCACCTCCGCTTCCACCAGGGTACTATAGTTCTCCACCAGCTCTTTTTGGACATCGCTTAAGGACTCAAACGCCTCTCTGGCTTCCTCTATCTTCGCTTTGCTGGCTTGTGTATACTCCACTTCCCCTATGGCCTCTATCTTGCCTTCCACGGCCTCTGCTGCCTTCTGGTCCGCCAATGTCTGCTCGGCCTGAGTCTTCAGCTCTTTGTAGCGTTCTTCCGCCTGTGTCAGCATACTATAGTTTTTCACCAGCTTCTTTTGGACACCGCTCAGAGCCTGGTATGCCTCTCTGGCTTCCTCTATCTTCGCTTTGCTGGCTTCTGTGTACTCCACTTCCCCTATGGCCTCTATCTTGCCTTCCACGGCCTCTGCTGCCTTCTGGTCCGCTAATTCCTGTTCGGCCTGGGCCTTTAGCTCTCTAACGCTCTTCCGCTTCTGACAGGACGGGATAGTTCTCCACCAGCCTCCTCTGGGCCTCACTCAGGGCCTCATATGCCTCTCTGGCTCCTTCTATCTTCTCCCTGCTGGCTTCCGTATACTCCACTTCCCCTATGGCCTTTATCTTATCTTCTACGGCTTCTGCCGCCTTCCGGTCCGCCAATGCCTGTTCGGCCTGAGCTTTCAGCTCTTTGTAACGCTCTTCCGCTTCTGCCAGGATGCGGTAGTTCCCCACCAGCCCCTTTTGGACATTACTCAGAGCCTCGTACGCCTCTCTGGCTCCCTCTATCTTCGCTTTGCTGGATTCTGTGTACGCTACCTCCCCTATGGCCTCTATCTTGCTTTCTACAGCTTCTGCCGCTTTCTGGTCCGCCAATGCCTGCTCGGCCTGGGTTTTCAGCTCTTTGTAGCGCTCTTCCGCTTCTGCCAGGGTGCGGTAATTCCCCACCAGCTTCTTCTGAGTCTCACTCAGGGCCTCGTATGCCTCTCTGGCCCCTCTATCTTCCCCTGCTGGCTTCCGTGTATTCCACTTCCCCTATGGCCTTTATCTTGCTTTCTACGGCCTCCGCAGCTTTCTGATCCGCCAATCCCTGTTCGGCCTGGGCTTTCAGTTTTTTTGTAGCGCTCTTCCGCTTCAACCAGGGTGCGGTAGTTCCCCACCAGCTTCTTCTGAGTCTCACTCAGGGCCTCGTACGCCTCTCTGGCTCCCTCTATTTTCACTCTGCTGGCTTCTGTGTACTCTACTCCCCTATGGCCTCTATCTTGCCTTTTACAGCCTCAGCTGCCTTCTGGTCCGCCAATGCCTGTTCGGCCTGGGCCTTCAGCTCTTGGTAGCGCTCTTCCGCCTGGGTCAGGTCTTTGTAGTTCCCCACCAGCTTTTTCTGGGCCTCACTCAGGGCCTCGTACGCCTCTCTGGCCCCTCTATCTTCCCCTGCTGGCTTCCGTGTACTCCACTTCCCTATGGCCTCTATCTTGCCTTCCACGGCCTTCGCTGCCTTCTGGTCCCCATCGTCACCGCCGGAGCCCTGGATATCTCTCATGGATACCCCATCCACGAAAAAGGTCACCAGATCCTGGGCTGTGGGGTTTGAGCTAAAGTTCGTCTCAACGAACACTCTCACCCTGCTCAGATCTGCATACTCCGGTATGGTATAGGTCCCCCGCAGGATTGCCCACGAGTCTGCCTTAGTGGTCACGCTGGCCATGTTTTCGATACTCTCATTACCCACATAATTGTTTCCGTAAAGATACTCATGTGAAAGGTCGTATTTCCTGCAGCCTGGGCATTTTCAGATAAATTGTACCTTACGGCAGCGCTCACCTCATAGGTCCTGCCTTTTGCCACCTTTCCGGTGATGTCCTGGATGGCTCCCGAGGCGGTCCGGGTGCGGCCGCTGATCTTTAAGGAGCGGGAACCGTCATAGACGGTCGTGTACCCCAGCCCCAGTTCTGCCTCCTCATTGGGTGCCCAGCCCTCCTGGTCCTGCTCAAAGCTGCCGTTTGTGATCAGATTTTCTCCGGGTGTGTCAGACCCCGCCTGGTTTATAGCATCCACGATGCCCTCAAAGGCCGGTTTCCTGCTCAAATCTCCCAGGAACAGCAGGCAGTCCTTACTGTCTATCCAGGACAGGTCGTCTGTAAGTCCCCAGAAGGTAACACAGGTAATCTTTGCGCCGCTTCTCTTTTCCCTGAGCAGAGCGCTGAACAGACTTTTTAAATATTGCCCCTGTGACTCCATGGTCGCTCCTCTTCCCAGTACAACATCCATCTCTGTGCAATGGATCTCAAGTCCCAACTCACTGCTGAACTTGCGCACAGCCGTGATATAGCCGCTGTCTCCCTCAAGAGGTCGGTCCGTGTTGATATGGCTCTGCATACCTACTCCATCAATATTTCCAGCCTCCTTGATAGGTTTGAGCAGCTTAATAATCCCGTCTCTCTTGGCCGGAAAATATTCATTATAATCATTGTAAAAGAGCTTTATGGTACGGTCCGAGCGTACTGCTTTTGTGTATTTCCTGGCAAATTCAAAAGCCTTTTCCACAAAACTGTCCCCTATGGTCTTATACCACATGCTTCCTTCCGTGCGCAGCCCCGCCGGGCCGGCGCCAAAGTAGTCAGCCACCGCCTCATTCACTACATCCCAGGCATAGATTACCCCGGGGTAATTGCTTTCCGTCCATTCGATTACACCCTTAATGTAATTCTCCATGCGCTTAAGCATCAGCTCTTTGCTGGCAAGCGCTCCTCCGGTATCATAATTTTCATAAAAAAACCAGTCCGGTGTCTGCGAATGCCATACCAGAGTATGCCCTCTCATCTTCAGTCCGTTGTTCTTTGCATAATCCAGTCCTGTTTTACAGGAATTAAAGTTCAGGGCAGCGCTCTCCCTGTATCGGTTCAGATCTCTTTTGCTGGTGTTCTGATCCAATATGTAGCCTGGTTTCATCTCATTTTCCATAGTCAGGCTATTGAACTGCTGCTTTATGAGGTCGCTGTAAACCTTTGTCGTCAGCACACCATTGGGTGAAGCCACGCCGATCATGAATTCATCCTTGTACAATTCCTTCAAAGACGGATAATCACTGATGTCGCTGAAGGATCTTATGGTTGCCCTGGCGTCATCCACATAGATATTCATAAAGTCATTCCCCGCCTCCGGACTTCCCGTCCAGGGCGTCTCGAAATAAAGAAACGCATCGGAAGTGTTAATGTCACCCGGTATGATTACGCTGCCCTTCACTTCCCCATTCATTCTTCTTGAGCTTACCGCTGGCAAAGTTAAAAATCTCCCGCCAGAGGACAGTGTCACCTGGATGGTCTTGGTATCCGGTCCTGATGTGTACTTGGCATAGGAGGTAAATTCCAGTATCTGGTTGTTCTTTAAGCTGGCTCCTATGTCCGCCTTCGCCCCTGCGTAAGTGGCAGGCCTTCCTGAAATTTCCATGCAGTAGTTCCCATTTTTCGCTCCGCCGGCAACAGCCTTTACGCTGGCCCCGTCTTTTCCGGTCCACGGTGCCGTTGTTCCTGACTCAAATCCAGTGTTCAATACTTCCAACTGCTGCATACCAGAATCGGCTGCATTTACCTCCTGCTTTACACAGATTCCGCCCAGACACAGCATACCTGTCATCAGCACGATTGCCGCATTTTTATACATTTTTTTAATAGCATCTCTACTCCTTTCCTTTTTCATCACCCCATCTACACTGCGCTGCTCCTGCGGTACTCACCCGAGTACACCCCACGGTCTTTTAAACAGATAATAAAAGTAATGCGGGTCCTTGTAACCCAGACATCGGCTGATCTCTGTGGTTTTCATGCCTGTGCAGCGAAGCAGTTCCTTGGCCTGAATGATTTGGAATCATATTTACGGCATCCAGGTTCCGGTTTGCCAAACCAACACTGTGACCGGTTTCAATAAATAGTCCGTAACCCCAATCTCAACGACCTTTTGTCCGTTTGCTAAAAAGCATCAGAGGCGCTGACCTGTTGCGGCAGTGTCTCTGATGCTTTTTAGCATAAACTCTTCTGCAAAACTACCTTTTTTTTGCGATAAATGTACTAAATTTTATCCATTTACCGTGGACCTTATTTTGGAAGAAGAATGGTTACCATATTATTTTACTCTCACTTTTCTGACTTTGCTGTAAGATCCGTATACTTTTTTACCTTCTGCGATTTTGTAAGCGCGTATGCGTACCGATAGATCTTACCGCTCTTCAGCTTCTTGAGGGTATAAGTAGTTTTTGCCTTGCTGATCTTTTTTGGTCTTTGCTCCCTTAAACTTACTGCTTGTGGAATACTGCAGCTCATATCCGGAAGCATCGCTTACCTTAGCCCAGCTCACCTTAATGCTGCCTTTTCTGGATCTCTTCACAGACTTCAGGTTTACCTTCTTTACCGTCACCTTCTGGCTGTTCTTGTTCAAAGCATTCAGGAACTCTTCTTTAGCCTTTTGTGCCTCCAGGTTCGCCTTCTCTGCCGCTGCCTGGGCTGCCTGTGCTTCTTTCAGAGCTTTCTGGGCTGCCTCAAGGTTACCTGCTGCCTCTGCCGCTGCCGCTTCTGCTGCCAGACGGTCTGCCTCTGCCTTCTTCTGGGCTGCTTCTGCTGCCAGTCGGTCTGCCTCTGCCTTCTTCTGGGCTGCCTCTGCTGCGATACGTTCTTCCTCTGCCTTCTTCTGGGCATTCAAAGCCTCTGCCAGCACTGCTTCCGCCTTCTTCTGAGCTGTCTCCGCTTTTTCCATCATTTCCTGAGCTTTGGCTGCCTTCTCCTCAGCCGCACTCATAGCCTTCTCGGCATCTGCCTTGGCCTGCAAAGCCGCCTTGCTGCTGTCTTCTGCCAGCTTCTTGGCTGCTTCTGCTTTGGCTGCTTCTTCCCGGGCTTTTTGCTCCGCTTCCTTAGCCGCCGCGCTGTCTGCACCTGCCTGGTTCTTAGCTGCCTCGGCCTCCGCTTTGGCCTGCTCTGCCGCCTTCTGGGCAGTCAAGGCATCCGCTTTTGCTTTCTCTGCCGCCGCTTTGGCTGCATCCGCCTCAGCTTTGGCTGTCTGGGCCTGCTCTTTTGCGGTTTCAGCTTCTGCTTTCGCACTCTGGGCCTGCTCTTTCGCTGCCTCAGCCTCTGCTTTTGCCTTCTCTGCTGCTGCCTGTGCCTCCTGTGCTTTCTTGATAGCTTCCTCTAAGTCTGTGTCGCCGCCAGGCTCATCCCCGTCTTTGAGGAATTGCCAGTAATCCAGCTCAAACAGCTGGCTTATGCCGCTTCCGGCTCCCTTGAATACAAAATAGAGATCATGAATGCCCTGGGCGCCTTCTACGTTACAGCTATATTCCTCCCAAGTGTTTCCGTCGCCTGCCGGAATAACTACTTCACCCACTAATGCACCGTCTGCTTTATCCAGATGAATCTCCAGAGTTCCCCCTGCCAATCCGGCTGCCTTTACTTTAAAGGTCTTTGCCCCTGACTGCAGATCTGCCTTTGAGATGGCTGTCCAGTCACCATTGTTGATCTGTGTCAATTTCAGGTTGAGACTTTCCACAAAGCCTCCAAGCTCGCTGCAGTCTCCAGTGGTAATGCCTTTGCTCCATCCTAAGGTCTCAGCCTCTACTCTGGCATAAGCATCCAGGTTCTTTTTTCTGAGCTATTCCATTCCATGTACCCTTGATTGTCTTAATATGTCCGTTCTGGTCATATTCAAACGCATCGATATGGGTAGAACGGTAACCGCCCTTCGGAAGATTCAGAGCCTTTCCTACTGTCTGAGCATGGTAAATAAAATAGTTCTGTCCGCCAAATTCAAAGAATGCGTGATGGTTGTTTCCGCCGATTCCGAAGAAATTGGCCGGGTTGTCAAATACCTTTCCAACGAATGTGAACGGACCCATGGGGCTGTCGCTCTCCATTGCACAGATGTTTCCGCGCCCTGTTTCCGGAAGGTTTGTTGAGAAGTTGGAGCAGTAGGTGTAATAGTACTTGTTGTTGTATTTGTGGATTCCGGAATCCTCAAATAACCCCGGTGCGTCTATCATTGCCGCATCTCCGTCTACTTCCACCATGTTGTCTTTCAGTTTTACTACGCGTCCGGTCTTGGGGTAGTCCTTCTGATCCTGGGTGGGGTTGTTGCCTCCCGGGATACCTCCGCCGTAATACAGATACCCTGTACCGTCATCGTCCACCAATACTGCGGGGTCAAACAGCCATGTAACGCCGTCCGCTGCCTGCATTCCTCTCTTGATCAGCTGGCTTCCTGTGGCCGGCTCCCTGAACGGGCCAATGGGAGAATCTGCCTCAAGCACGCCGATTCCGTTTGCATTGTCCGCAAAGTATAAGAAGAACTTGTCTTTTCCGTCAATTACCTTGTGGCATGCTGCCGGAGCCCAGGAATTGTTGGCCCATTTAGCAATACCATTGGGGTCCTTTTGCGCATTTTTCCCTGCAACCGGGATGGCACCGTGATCCACCCAGTTCACCATATCGTCTGATGAGATCACATTGATGGTGGCAATGTTTCCGTAGTTGTTGTCCCCTGTGGGATATCCGTTGCTGTCCTTCTCTGCTAAGTTATACTGCTGGCTGTCATTTGTCATATAGACATAGACCCTGCCGTCGTAAGTGATGGCATACGGATCAGCGCCAAACTTGTGATCCATCAGCGGATTTGTCCTGCCCGGTGTCTTTGTGGTTCCGCTGGTCAGGATATCGCTCTTACCGATAAGTGCAATATTGGTCTTTGTTCCGCTTACATCGTATTCAATATTTTTTCCGATTCCTCTAATGCAGTCTGCGGCTAACTGAACATGTTTCTCCCCTTTGACTGCCTCACTCACTGCCAGCTTGATTACCGCAAATCTGCCGCCCCTGTGTCTTACATTTTGTCCCTCTACTCTCAGCTCCAGGCTGTTTGCCGTGGCCTCATAGGCACAGGTTCCGGTTACATTCTCTTTGTCAAAGTCCACGCCCACAACCTTCATATTCTCAGGTACGGAGAATGTGGCCTCAATTGCAGTGCAGTCTGTATCCGTGGTGTCCATCATCACAGGGATCTCTACCTCTGTTCCCTCATCTCCGAAGATCTCCAGGTTTTCCTGCTCTGTCCAGGCATCCTTTACTGTCACTGCGCCTTCCTGTACTTTGCCCGGCTCTACTCTGAAGTAGTCGAAGTCCGTGTAGCCGCCGGCCTCTATTGTGGCGTAGTTGAACAATCCAAACCTGGTGCCTACAAAATGAGTTAACTCAAATCCAACTTGTGAGGTTTTTCCAAGTTTTGTCCAGTTTTTTGCCATCATCTAAGCTGTAGTAGAATGAAATTGTCTGTTGCCAGGAGGTTGTACAGTCAAAGGCCATTCTCAGCAGAACCTCGTCCTGATTAATCTCCATCCTGGCATTCTCATTTTCCTCTTTCCAGCTGTCGATTCCGTTTTTGTTTTTCGAATCTGTATTGGACTGAACCAGATAGTACTTGCCCTCTTCCTTTTTCACTCCGATATAGCCGTACTTTTCCTGAATACCGGCAAGACCTGCTACATCTCCGTCTTTCATATTGCTGATATTCATTTTTACGTAGGCATTGCTGGTGGGGCCGAATACTCTCTGTGTAAGTGTATTTCTGGTGTGGAGTATACTCCTGTCCGTACGTGCATTTCAGTTCTCAGGTATCCCGGATTCTCTGTCAGTGACCAGTTTGCATTGTCCGGGTTGTGGTTCCACTGCCATTCCAGTTTCAGCTTGGAGCCATCCGGGCTGGTAAACCTGCTTCCTCGCCTGTTATAGACAGATCGTCCGCATAAAATGTCATCAGATCCTTTGATGCATCAGGCGACCCAGTCCAGGGAGTCTCGAGAAAGACGGTTACTTTGCTCAAATCCGCATCCGCTGGTATCGTATAAGTTCCTGACAGATCCCCCCACTGCCCCTTGGTGACATTTGCGCTGGCAATATTTTTGATGGTTCCGTCTCCATATACGATGGACATAAAAAATTGTTTGGTGTCCGGGTATGCGCTGCTGGGAGCGTCCGCCTCATCGTAACGGTACTGTATCTTTCCGGATATGGTGTACTCTTTGCCTGCCTTTACCTTTCCGGTGATATCCTGTGTAACGCCTGATCCGGTATTTCTTCTGTCGGAAACCTTTAACGCCTGCTTTCCGCCGGCTACAGGTGAGTTTACAAGGGTCAGTGTCGTTCCCTCACGGTTTGTCCATCCTGTAAGTCCGCTCTCAAAGTTTCCATTCTGGAGAACTTCCATCGCCATTGCACCGTCCTCTGACTGGTTATAAAATTCGTCAGAATCCACGATGGTGGTTCTGGGCTCCCCTGTCTTGGGCATATCACCCGTAAGCGGCATCATTTTGTTGTCTCCGAGAATGGGATACTTGATTCCATTCTTGGCGCCTTCTGTTGTCCAGGTGACCGGTGTCAATACCGGAGTTCTTCCAAGGGCGCCGCTGTCCTTGAATACAAATCCATACCATTCTCCCTCAGGGGTATCCACAATCTGTCCCTGGGCTGCGCCCTGGTCATTTAAGACAATATGGCGCTCATAAGGACCCATGAGATTATCTGATGTATAGCAGAGCTGCGTTCTGCATCCTTTTACCTTTTCTCCGTCCTCAGTAGTCAGATCAGAAGGCCAGGTGATCAGAAACAGATAGAACTTTCCATCTATCTTCATGAGATGGGAGCCTTCTCCCAGCGGATTATTGGTCAGCTCCGGCCAGAGCTTCTGGATCAGAACCTTATCCGTTCCCTTCACTACATTGGTATAGTCCTCATTCAGTTCAATGATCTTGATGGGTGTGCCGCCATAAATCATATACCCTTTATCCGTCTCTTCGTCGAAATAAAGGCTCATGTCATGGTACACTCCGTCAAACTCTGCTTTTTCCCATGCCCCATTTTCAATGTCGTCGGTCCTGTAGATATAGGTCTTATTTGTGGTGTAGGAGGCAAAGCTGCAGTAATAGGTGCCTTTAAAATACCTCAAGCTGCTGGCCCATGATCCTTTTGAATAAGCATTTCCATTGTTGTTTTTCAGATCTCCGTCGCTGTTGCTTAAGTTCATTTTGTTATCGTTGCTCATGGTCTCATAGACATAGTTGCAGATCTCCCAGTTGACAAGATCTTTTGATTTCATAACCGGGACACCGGGCGTGTAGCTCATGGTGGTACTGGTCATATAGTACGTATCACCCACCCGGATCGCATCCACATCCGGCACATCCGAATTAATCACAGGATTGGAATACTGCAGCCCATCTGCTGTCATGGTTGAGGTGGATGCTTTTACCTCGGCCATGCCAAGGGGCAGTGACGTCACTGCCAGCGCCAGGGACAGCGCTAGTGTCCCGGCTTGTTTCCATAGCTTGTTCTTGTCTTTTTTCATTTAGTAAATCCCCCATTTCTTTTCTTTATTTTGCTCGCACTTTTCGGCTTTTACTGTACGGTCCATAAACTCTCTTACCGTCCACCAGCTTATAAGCGCGTAAACGCACATAATAAGTTTTTTGCTCTTTAAACGTTTTACGGTGTAACTTGTTTTGGAGCTGCCCACTCTCTTTGTCTTGGCATTGCGGAATTTTTTATTTACGCCATACTTTATCTCATAGCCGGAAGCCTTGCTGACTTTAGACCAGGCAATCTTTATCTGGCCCTTTTGGGACTCTTGGCTGATTTGAGTGTTGTCTTCTTTACTGCTACTTCTACAGAGGCATCCGGTTTCTCTGCAACCGGCTTTATATCCTCCCTGGCCTTTTCCGCTGCCCTTTGGGCCTCCTGGGCCTTCCTTTTGGCTTCCTGGATCATGCTTTCGAGCTCCTGGGCCTTTTTCCGGGCCTCCTGGGCTTCCCTTAGATTCTGTTCCGCCTCTGCTTTATCCTGCTCTGCTTTTTGGCGGTTCTGTTCTGCCTCTAGTCTATCCTGCTCTGCTTTTGGGCTGCCGCCTCTGCAGCCAGCCTGTCGGCCTTGGCCTGCTCTTTGAGCGCTGTGGCCTGAAGCTCTGCTGCCGCTGCTGCTTTCTGGGCCGTTTCGGCTCTCTGCATCATTTTATCTGCTTCATCTGCCCATTTGCTGGCCTGCTCTGCTGCCTTATCCGCAGCTTTTTGGCTGTCCTCTGCTGCCTTTCTTGCAGCCTCTGCCTCCGCTGCCATGGCCTCTGCCTTCGCCTTCGCCTCCTTTGCAGCCTCACTGTCTGCACCTGCCTGCTGTCTGGCCTCTTCCGCCTGCTGTCTGGCCTCTTCCGCCTGTCTTTCGGCTTTTTCCGCCTCTGTCTTGGCAGCCTCTGCGTCCTGCTGGGCTTTTTTTTGCCTCGCTTAAAGCGGTATCTGCTTCATCCCGGGCATTTTGGGCCTCCTGTTTCGCAGCCTCGGCCTCTTTCTGGGCCTGTTCTGCTTCCTTGCTGGCCTTTTCAGCAGCTGCCTGGGCTTCCTGGGCTTTTTAATAGCCTCCTCCAGATCCGAAGCGGAGCTTTCTGCCTCCTCTTTTAGCTTCTGGTAGGTCTCCTCCGCAGCTGTCAAGGTTCCGTAATTATTTACCAGACCCTTCTGCACATCCGTCAGAAGATCATAGGCTTTTCTGGCCTCCTCTATCCTTGCCTTGCACTCCTCTGTGTAGACAACGGTTCCGATGGCGCCGATCTTTGCCTGTACTGCCTCCGCAGCCTTTTTGATCTTCGTCCTCCTCCTGCGGGTCCACTTCTTTCATGGACACCTCATCCAGGAAGAATGAGATCAAATCCTGCTCCGTAGGCGTTGCCCTGTAGTCTGTCTCAAAGAATACCTGAACCTTGCTCAGGTCTGCGTCCTGTGGAACTGTGTAGTTCCCTCTATGATTCCCCAATCCCTAAGCTTATCTTCTGGGTGGCCATATTCTGGATGCTGCTGCCGTCCACATATCTGTCCCCGTAGAAAATGCTCATATGGAAAACCGCTTCCTTGGGTGGGTTTGGATTGTACGCCTCCCCTCTTTGAATATAATGGCACCGGATACTTTATAGGTCTTTCCCGGTTTTAATTTCCCTGTGATGTCCTGGCAGGGGCCGGATGAGGTCTTGGTCCGGTTGACTACCTTGAGGGATCTTGCTCCCGCATAGAGTGTGGTATATCCCAGCTCCAGGGATGCGGAATCATAGCCTTCCCAGTTTGTTGTGCCGTCCTCAAATCCAGGATTCTTGATGATCTCTTCTCCCTTGGCAACCCCTCCCCGAACAATGTTCAGAGAATATTCTTTAAATGTTGTGTGATCTTCTCCATATGCTTTTAAGGCTATGGTTGTGTAATCCCCTGCTCAGACGGACAGTCTGCGTTTTGGTGTCATTGATCAGCACATTGTCCATATACAGCAGGCCCATCTTGTCTGCCAGTGTGAAATCCAGTTCTGCCAGATTGATTCCTGTGGGTATCTCCAGGATAAAGTTGTCGCCGTCCTTACTTATCTCTCCCTGGTTGGAAGTGATTTCTGTAATTTGTGCATTGCTGGAGTAGGGTCTGGCAGTATAGAGTCCGCCCGCCAGGCGCGCGCTCTCCTGATCCTGCTTATTGCTCTCAAACCGAACCCTGACCACACTGTGTGTCTCGTCTCCTATGGTAATCTCTTTTGCTTTGTTTACCTCTGCCTCCGGAATCTCATAGTATACTCTGTAAGGGTTGTCGTCTCCGTCGTAGGACAGGGTTTCCTCTGCAATAATGGTATCTCCCACTGTGATCTTTATGGTCTTTCCATTGTCCTCTTTACAAACTGGCATAGCAGGGAATTTTTCTGTCCCTTTTTCACTACCATGTTATAGCTGAAATGGCCGCCCGGCTTTGCATACCTGGTGCTTCCGATTCCCTCCAGGTTTCCGAACTCGGTGTCCTTTTCCTCCATCTGGTGAATGTCATCGTTCTCATACTGGGGATATCCGGGCTGAATGGAATCCAAAAGGCTTGCGGCAAATCTTCCTCTTCCTTTTCGGACAGAATCTTGTCCTCGGAGGTTCCTTCATCACCGGCCTGGAAATACCAGTAGATTCCATACCGCTCGTCATTTAAGGTATTAAACGGCACAAAGGTCAGTCCGTCGCTGAATACATTATCCGCGTCCGTGCCTGTGATTTTAAAGGATAGCTCTCCGTCAGTTCCGGTTTTCTCGAAATAGAGGTCTGCCTGGTCCATAAATTCTTTTATGGACTTACCATTTTTATCAGCAAGGTCTCGGTTCCCAGGATCTGTCTTGTAGTCTGTCCGTAAGACACATTCAGTCTTGCCTGCTCGTTGCCCACCACCTTATATGCGGGCGCCGTCAGATTTGCTCCGGCCCAGGTTCGGTCATTCCATTGCTCTCTTCCCAATTTCGCCGCCAAAACAGTTGGCCCATATTTAAAGCCATAAACTGTGCTGTTGTCCGGAAGTCCATAGGCTGTCACTTTCATCGGATAGGTAAGGACTGCCTTGTCCCCTGCTTCCAGGTCCGGTCAACACAGATATATCCCCGAAACCGTAAAGTCCGTATCCGCTCCATTGATTGTCAGCGCAGGCGCTCCTGCAATCCAGTCAGGTACTCTCAGGTAAAGCTTCATCTTCACATCAGACGCCTGGTTCAGCATATTGATGTCAAATTCCCGCTGTCTCACTTCGTGTCACATCGCTTTTCTGGACTACCTGTATCTGCTTTTCATCCCAGGTTACCCTGGAATCCACGTACTGGTTTAACACCAGCGCATCCTCACCGTAGAAGTAAATGCTGTCGCCCAGCTTTGTGTAATTCTCCATGCCGCTGCCTGTACAGCACCAGAACTGATTCTTTGCGGGGTCGGGATCACCAAATACTTTATAATATCCTGTCGCCATAGGGGTAAAGTAAGTGGCAGATCCGTCCGCTGTGTTCACTGCACCCATGATGGCGTTTCTCATGGTATTTTCATAGTAGTCCGCGTATTTTTTCTCGCCCGTTATCTTAAACAGTTCTCTGGAGAGCTTCAGCATATTGTGGGCGCAGCAGCTCTCGCAGTTGCACTGGGTGCGGACGGCATCCAGACTGTTGTCTGCCTTAAAATGCTCCATGTCGCTGACGCCGCCGGTAATAAACGCGTGCTTTTCCACCACCAGGCTCCAAAAGCCCTCTGCGTATTCCAGATACTTTTCATCCTCTGGGGATACGTTGGTTTCGACCTGTTTTAAGGCTATATAGCGGTTTAAAGCCCCCACAAATTTGGGGATGGTGGCGTTTGCGTGCCGCTGGTTCAAGGCGTTCGGTTTTCCGCTGAGTATCTCCTGGTACAGCTTGGGATCGTCAAATCTGTGGGCTGCGTCTCTGTACCTGGTGTCGCCGGTCAGCTTGTACAACTCATACATGCAGTCATTCATTCCGCCGTACTCTGTCCAGGAAATCCTCTGCTGTGTTGCGTTGTCCCACTTGCTTACTCTGTTGTAGATCCAGGTTCCCCAGGTTTTTGGCAACCTCCAACGCGTCGGGATCATCCGCGAACTTATACAGGTCCAGGAGTCCGGCCATGATCTTGTGCATGGTGTACCAGGGCACCCAGGTATTTCCCCGGTCCTTCCCCTCCACAATGTTGAACTGTCTTTCCACATTGTTGGGGTCCTGAACCTGCGCGCCGAAGATAAACCCTGTTCCGAGATTGTCCTGGCATTTCTTCAATTCATCCACAATGACCGCCAGCTTGGCTTTCAGCTCCTCATCCCCCCGTTGCCTTGATCGCCTGCGCGCAGGCTGTCAGGTAGTGGCCTACACTGTGGCCGCCTATGTAGCTGTTTTCCCAACCGTTATAGGGAGGAATGCCTTTTGTGTCAAGACCGGCTGTCTCACGGAATCTGGATAAAAGCCTGTCGTTGTCAAATTTTTTCAGGAACGCGATGTCCGAATCCTGTGCCGCCTTATAATAGGCGTCCGTAACCGCTACCTTATCCAGGTCAAAATGGTTTAAATCCTCCAGGGTGCTCTCTGCACAGACCGTAAAGGAAAATACCTTTGACTTTTGGAGCAGACCATTGTAGGATACCGTGGCGGTCAGCTCTACCGGTACATCCGCCTCCCCGCTCCCGGGCCGCGTCACAACGCCCTGGTCGGAGAGAACCTGTTTGTTGGAAGAGCTCCAGGTTATGTCACATCCACTGGGCCCTGCCAAGGAAGGTTCAGATTCTTTGTCAAATCGTGAAAGCCAAAGTAAATACTCTGCATATCCTGGTCAATATACGTTTCCGGGTTGATCTTGGATACATCTGTGATCTTAATGTAACAGACATTGATGGCCTTATTTGCATCCCCTTTTGCCCTGAAGCCCACGGTCAGGTCTCCGTCCTGCTCTAAAGTAACCTGTTCTGAGTACGCTGCCCCGGGGAGCACCTGGCCTTTCCCGCTGTTAAAGTCCTTGCTGATTTCCTCTGCAGTCTTTGACTCCGTGTCCAACAGAAGTGACGGACTCTTGGAGCAGTTCCAGGGATCTGCCATATAAGTCTCCACCATGTACGTGCCGGCTTCCAGCTCAAATTTATAGTCCAGATATCTTGTCTCAATTCCGTTCTCATACTGATTCTTGGTATAACGGTTGGAGCCCGTCTTGCTGCTCACATCCTGCGCCTCAGTGTTGAACTCATAGGCCCAGGTGTTATCCGTATATACCCCTCCTTTATTGCTGCTTCCATTTTTCAGGGGGATCGCTTACCGTATCCACGATTCCCCATCTGTAACCAGTCACGCTGTCCTCGCCGTACACCTGGTCGGTCACGCTGTTGCGGGTGCCCAGCTCATCCCCCATCGCAGACCGTATTCACAACATAATCCCCGCAGTCCACAAAATAAGCGGTTGCCTCCTGGTCCCCCTGTTCCGCTGCCGCCGCTTCCGTGTGGAGCATTCCTGATGGAATCGTTGTGAATAAAAAAGTGCTGATGCGAGAATCACAGTTCCTGCCCTTTTCTTGTAAATTTTCAGTTTCTTCTCCATTTCTTTCCTCCTTTTCAAATTTATCTTATCATTTCGCTCAAAACAATAAAATACACTATAATCTTTGAAATGTTAGTTTTCTTACTAAACTTAATTGGGACCTCAGAAATTTTACGAAAAAGGGTAGTTTTTTATTCACTCACCATTTTGACCTGGTCAATTCCCAAAAATGACCTGGTCATTTTCGAAATGACCAGGTCAAAATGGTGGAAATTATTAAAATTTTATAAACTCACAGGAGATGATAGTGTTCCATGGCGAAAGCGATCCCATCCTCCTCCACGGTCTTTGTCACAAACTCTGTATGCAGGTCCAGCACCGGATCATGCACTTCCATGGCAATGGCATGTGGCACATACCGGAACATGGACAAATCATTGCTGCTGTCCCCAAATACATAGGCGTCCTCGATGGACAGCCCAAAATGTCCCAGGATAAACTCTATGGCGCTGGCCTTGAATACCCCTTTGGCGCCAGCTCGTAAAATCCGTTTTTCCGGTCCATGATATCCATATCCCGGCTCATGTTCTCAAACAGCCGCTCTCTGTCCGTCTGCCCATCCACATAAAATACCAGCTTATCGTAATCAAAGTTGTCATTCTCTATATAGGTCTCTATGCCGATTCCCATTCTTTTAAAGTAGCGCCTGGTGTTCTCCACCGGCTCAAATCTGGACATTCTGCTTGAGAAGTAGCAGTCCTCCTGTCCCTCCAAATGGGCGAAGCGTTGCACTCCTGAATTACCCGTATGATCTCTCTGCCCCCTGCCTGTGAGGAATGGATCTGGCCAGCAGTATCTCATCCCCATAGGAGATGTACGTGCCACAGCCACAGGCAAACCCGCTAAAGGCATCTCTTTCAACTCCGGAGGCAAACTACAGATGGTCCGTCCGGTATTGATAAATGTGAGATGTCCCTTCTCCTGCGCTGCCCTGAGCGCCTCCATGGCACTGGCAGGAACCTCTCCGGTGACATCGCTCAGCAGCGTACCGTCTATGTCGTAAAATAGTGCTTTTTTATCCATGTCTGTCCTTTCTCTGTTTCATTTTATACGTTTTCCAAACGTTTTTAGAGATAGATCACTTCCTGCAAAAACAACCCCTGGGCTGCAGCCGGAGCGCCTGCCTCCTCCCTGCCCTCCAGCACCTGCACTGCGGAATCTATTTCCCTCTTGCCAAGCCCGGTTTCCAGAAGTGTGGACACCATCATCCTGGCCATATTGTGCAGAAATCCGCTGGCTGTCATGGTGAACTGTATCTCCTGGGGGTCCTGATAAATATCTATGGTTCGGACTTCTCTCTCTGTGGACTTGCTCTTTTCACAGTGGAAAAATATTTAAAATCATGCTTCCCCAAGAGTCCCTCGGCAGCCGCTCTCATCCGTTCCACATCCGAGTCTTAAAGCTGTAGTAAGTATATTTCCGCTCAAATACGCTGGGCACGTCTCCGATGGAAATCCGGTAAAGATAAGTAGTCCCCTTCGCGTTCAAGGCTGCGTGGAACCGTTCCGGCTTTTCCTCCGCATCCAAAACTGCGATATCCATGGGCAGATAGCGGTTCAGATAATTTTTTTATCTCGTAGGGCTTCATGGCAGTATTGGTATTGAAATTCACCACCTGCCCGTAGGCGTGTACCCCAGCCTCAGTCCGGCACCCGCAGTTTAACTCCACCCTTTGTCCATACATCTTGTATAGTATGTCCAAAAATTTTATTCTCTATCGTGTTGACAGACTCTCCTTTGCCCAGACGCTGCCAACCGCTGTAGCGGGTTCCGTCGTACTCTAACGTAAGTTTTATATTGCGCGTAATGTGCTCCCTCCTCAATCCTAAATTCTAGCACAGGACCCTCTGGTTTTCCATAGCTGTCAAATACCGTTTTTTAACAGGGGCCTTATTTTTCGTTACTGTTCACACGTTCACAGTAACATGCATAAATCCATGCAAAATCGCCTTTGGCGATGGTATTTACGCACCCTTGAATCACTTTCTCACGGTCTGCGCAGTAAATGCTCAGACCTGAGTGAACAGTAACTATTTTCTTCACAAATGGTACAGAACCAGCCCGGCGATAATGCCTATGCTAATATATTGAGAGGTTGATAACCCGGCCAGCATCCCCTCCCCGGCCGTCATAGCGGAAATACTCCAATATAAACCGCATAACTGCATATAAACCCAGATACAACTCCATACTCTTTCTCCCTTTATACCCATTTATATAGAATAGTAAAATGCCTGCAATGATAAAGTCCAATAATGCCTCCAGCCCCTGTACCGGAAATAGTCTTTGATTGTTTGGAGCAAACATAGAGTTTTGGTAAATGACCGAACCCCAGTCTTCATAAGGACATCCATAGCAGCATCCCACCAGGCTGCATCCGATCCGCCCAAATCCATGGGCAATCGGCAGACAGGGTATGCAGATAGAAAGGTACCCTGTTACATCTATTTGAAGGCGTCTTTTACATAGAAACAATCCCAGGAGTCCTCCGATCAGACCACCATAAAATACAAACCCTCCCGCCATAAGAGTATTTATATACTCAAGTTCCCCTAATCTGGAAAAATCAATCTGTTTAAAAGAAACGGCCAAATACAGTACTTTTGCACCAATGACTCCACTCAACCCTCCAATGGCTGACAAGAGTATAAAATCGTCAAAGCTCTTTGCATACCGTTTGACTTGAAACCCTCCGACTAATGCAGCCGCTAAGATGCCTGTAGCTATACAGGCCCCATAGTATGCAATAAAAATCTGCCCACGTAAAATCCCAATCCATCCATCACTCAGCTATCCTTCTATTTTCTTGATAATGCAGGCAGATATGCCCACAGAGTTTTCATGAATTAAAAGGGGAATGCCTGCGCATTCCCACAAAGTTCCTTAATAATGCTTCTGCAATTATGCCAGACTTGCAAGTCCACCCACACATGCGATACATGCAACATACATAAACAGACATAAAAATGGTACCGATAATGGAACAAACAAAGCCTGCTGTGGCCATTGACTGTTTTTCCGGCTCCTTCTTAGCAAGTACACCTAAAAATAATACCAACGATACCAATAATACCTCCCAGCCACCCCAGAGCGCCTGCACTAAAAACTCCAATAACAATTGCAATAATACCTAAAACTAATGATGCTACTGCCATAACTCTTCTCCTTTCACATCCTAATGACATAATATGTAACGACTCAGCAGCTTTGTGCATTGACTGTACAGACTGCATGAAAATAGTTAAATGTCGAAAATCCGGTCATGAAAGACAGATTTAATTTCACACATATCTGAAAACTTACTGAATAATTACAATAATTTGGTAAATCGATAATAACATATTTTATTTATTCATGCAATTATTTTTGCGTTTTTAGTCACATAATGTCGATTTGCTGTAACTGTTTACTCAGATCTGCCCATTTGCTAGAGCAGAGCGATAGCCCGGATTTCGAACCCTGACGAACGCGGAAGAGTGTCGTTGCCGTGTTGTGTCCCTACCGCCGCACAAAAGCCACCACCAGCATGATCTCCTCCCCCTGGGCACGATCCGGTAGCGCTTCACATCCGCAGGCACAATGGCTGTCTCTGCATAGTGAAGCTCAAACGGAGCAAAACTGTCATCCGTACTCTCAATGAGCACATGGCTTCCATCTACCAGATTCATCACATGCACAGAGTCGTCCATCTCTACCGTGCAGGGCTGTGTCAAGCTGTACCGCAGCGTATCGATAAACTCCCTCTCATGGAGCCCTGTCCTCTCCACTTTACATCCCGATCTCCAGAACCGTCTTTTCCTGCCTCACCAGATTGTCATAAATCCACTCTGTGTCCCGATCCCACTGTATATTCCGCAAAACCGTGTTCCAGATGGATGGGCCTTGGTATGCCGTCCAGCCCCACTCTTCCCCCCAATCCCAGAGTTTAAAGGTAAAGATATAGGGCGTGGCGCTGATCTCCAAAACCATGGTGTTTTTCCCGGAACAGTGGACCGTACCCGCAGGAATCAGGATATGGTCATGTCTCTGTACCGGAACCCGGTTCACATATTCCTCCGCCGGAAATGTACACAAGCCCTCCTGCGCCAGCTTGAGGTCCCTGGCCATAGCCTCCCGGTCCACATCCTTTTTCACCCCCAGATATACATAAGTCTCCTCCCCTCATCCGCATCCAGAAGATAATAGCTCTCATCCTGGGTGTAGTGCATCCCAAAGTGATCCTGAATGTATTCCGTCAAAGGATGTACCTGCAGGGAAAGATTTCCCCTCCCATAGTATCCAGAAGGTCAAAGCGGATGGGAAACTCCGCGCCGAATCTGGCGTGTACCCGCTCCCCCAGCAGCCTGCGGGGCCGGTAAAGCACCGCATCAATGGCCGGTATCTTCACGGTCACCTTCGCAAACTTCAGATTTATGCTGTTCTCTTCCGGCACACCATCAAAAGCTCCATGCAAAGTTTTCCTTCCCGGCATCCAGCCCAAAGTTCTCCTGCATCCAGTGCCCGCCCCATACCCCGGGGGCAAAATACGGCTCCATGCGAAAGGGCTCCCGGGTTATTTGCTCCAGCCCTGCCCGGAAGGCTTTCCCGCTGATCATCCTGGGATTGCCCCTTTCCCCCTGCTGTCCAGCATGTAGCCAAACTCCTCATACCGGGCCTTCTTATAGCGGTCCGCTACGGGCCATTCCACAAAAAATCCTCTCTTATACTTGCTCAGAACAGGGGCATCTTGGTTATTACAGTGCCAGTTGGGCATGCCCGCCCGGTATCTCAGCTGGATCTCCCATCTGGTCATATTGCAGTAGACGTAGAGATCTCCCTGGCGAGCAGCCCTGCCCCCACACCGACCGCCATGCATACGCCCTCCTTGACCTGCGCAAGCTCCCTCCCGGCTCTTTCAAGCTTCCCCTGTCAAAAAGCTCTCCATCGTCCTGCGGCACATCACGCCAAAAACCCTGTCTTCGGTCAGATACTCCTCCAGCTCCCTGTCCAGTTCCGTTTCACTTCTGACAAACTCCTCCATGTCAAAGACCCGGTCCGGCTGCAAAGATCCGGCTATCTTTAAGATTTCCTCCTGTCCACTCCCGGATAAAAATCCAGGCAGACAATAACCCGTTTCTTATTTTTCAATATCCTTGTATTTCCCGGAAAGTTGGGCAGACACCTGATCCACCCCTCCCACGCCTCATTCTCAAAACCGACAATTTCCTTCACCGGATGCAGCTCATAGTTGTGATATCTTCCAAATAAATCCATTCTTCTGTTCTCCTCCTGTGGTATAGCCCCATTATCCATTTCAGGGCAGCTCCCTTTTCCCGCGTCTTCTCATCTCCAACAGCAATCCCTGCATAGCGCGCAGGGAAGGCTCAGGTTCCGTACAGACCCGGATATTTCTCTTCACGCACTCCGTCCTAAATGCCCGGCCAAAGTAAGAGAAGCTCTTTGAGATCTGCCCTCCCATCACCACTGCCCGCGGCTTAAATTCATTTAAAAAGGGGGTGACGGCGTCCCTCAAAATCTCCCCAAATTCCCGGTACACCAAAAGGGCGCCGCTGTGATTTTCCCTGCACTGCGCATACAGTTCACTTCCGCTGGCCTCCGTCCCCAGTATTCTCCTGCTGAGTGATGCCAGCCCTCTGACGGACAGATAGTCGTCAATTATGGACTCTCTAAAAGGCGTATCGAATATCCAGCCATTTGCCGGAACGCCCCTCCCCTTATTCTTTAGAACCTCTCTATTCTCCACAAAAGCGGAGCCTGTCCCGGTCCCTATACACAGACAGAGGATCTTATCCACATTTCTGACTTCTCCAAACCAGCTCTCACCCAATGCAAATGCCTCCACATCGTGAAGAAAGCAGAAGTTTGCATTTCTTATCTCAGGTACTCTTTTCTTTAACTCCTCTTCAATGGACAGTCCAAAATTCCCTCATACTTGTTCAGCCCCCGCATAAGGCTGACGCCCTTCTCATAATCAAAAGGACCCGAAACGCCATTGCCACCCCCGCCGCCTCCTTACCCCTCACACCTGCCAGAAGCCCTTGTATAAATGCTGCAAAATCGTCAAATACAATCTGTCCTCTCTCCCTGAATGAGCCCGGGCGCAGATGGGTTCTCCCAGTATCAGTCCGTTCCGGTCTGCCACACTGCCCTTTATCTGGGTACCACCCACATCCATCAATATGTATACCTTTTCCATATCCTCCCCTCACAAGCTCTCCGGCAGAGTGCCAAAGGCCAGCAGCCCCTCATTCTCCGCCTCACAGGTACGGTACATCGCCTCCGGAGATTTATCCTCATCCACCAAAAAAGAGTGTATGCAAACTCATAAAATCCTCCCAGATCCGCTTTGAAATTCGTCTCCCAGAAATTATTCATGGGCCAGGAGTATACAGGGGACTGGTTCCTCGCCTGGTCTGCCCCGCCACATAGCGCTACAGGTCCTGCCTCCATCCTGCCGATCTTTACAAGCGGGGCATCCTTTGGGATAACCGCCACATTTCTCTTTTTGTTGCGAAACAGCACTGCGTTCTGTATCAGATAAAAGTCCTGGCAGGTTCCAGGGAGTTGATCATATCCCGGGCGAATGATACATCCGGTCTTATCCAGATAAACCGTTGTCCCCTCCCGGCTGTAAACGGCAGGGATACGTAGAGATTTTCCGGCTCCAGGCGTGTTTCCTTCTGAATGCGCACCATCACTTCCAGCTTGGGCTGATGCCTGTAAACTTTTACCAGAATCGTATAGCCGTCCGGGCATCCCGGCACACAGGACCTGCGGGACAAAAAGCCTGCTGCCGCTTGGGTCTCCCCCAGTTCCCTCCAGCTGGTAGTCCAGCTGCAGAGCCGTGTAGATATCTCCCTCTTCCAGCACTGCCCGGTTTCTCAGCACCCCTCTATATCTCCTGGCTGCCTTTGATTTCCGGTTTCTTCCCATGCGTCTTCGCGTCTCGCAGGGGTCCCCCTCCAGATCCGAGATCTCATAGATTCCCCCGAAGGCCCCTTCCGCGGCATCAGAGCGCATCAGCTCTGTTCTGTCCGGTTTATAGAGAATGGAGCAAATACCCGCCTCCGCTCTGGTCTTTATAAGAAAATAGTCGGTCTCAATCTCATCCTCATCATGCCGGTATCTCCTTTGAGCAAAGATCCTCCACCCCTTCCGCCCCCGCACAGGCATGGTTTGAAATCGTCGGGGATTCTGTTTCATCCGCCGGATCTTTACCACGCGCTCCTCTTTGGCCTGCATCAGGATCTCAATCTCCACCTGAAAGGCTCTGGCGGTGCGCGTCACCTGGCAGGGTATGGATGACCCGGTTGCGCAGTCCAACACCCTGATGGGTATTTTTCCGTCGTAGCGGACCCCGTCCACATACTCCCAAAGCTCAATATACAGATATGCTTTTGTATACAGGCTCTGATCATGGGGATTGCAGACCGTATACACCTGCGGCCTGTCGTGCCGGATGGACACTTCCCCCTTTGCTTCCAGGATGCGGTCCAGATTCCGTGCTGCATAACTGTTGGCATTTACCGCATAGGAGCCCTTTTTAGTTCCAGAGAACCCACCAGGCTCTCCCAGGGCTCCGAGACACTGGAGGAATATCCCCAGGTATGCTCTGCAAAGAGCATCTGCTCCCTGACAGACTGCCGCATCAACTCCTCATCCCCAGCACATGATCCGGGTCCAGTTTGCGGCAGATATCATACTTGCGCACTGCCTCCCTGTAAAGCTTCACTTCCCGGGGAGTGGAACCCACCCCGTCTCCCCACCAGTCTGGCCAGTCTCCCCATAGGTGGGGATATCCGCACAGTTCTCCTCCACCAAGCCAAAAAACTGTTCCAGGTTCACCATCTCAAAGGTGATCCGCCCCCCGTAATCCTGGTTTAACTCCCGAACCCTCCGGGCAATCTGCCTGCTTGAGGCGCATTGTCCGTGGGCACTCCGAAATGGTGATGGGTACGATCCCATAAGGGTATCCCTCCCCTCCAGGTTGTCCAGGTACCGCTCAATTCGTTTTTTCAAAATAACCCTCTCTGCGCTTTCCGTATCCCGTCTATTTTTATTCAATACCAAATGCTGTTCCAAAAGAGGCGCGTACTCATCCCCCCGTCATATACGAGGCTCCGCCGAGGGGGGCCAGAAACAGGTCATTTCCCAATTGATAGTGGTCTCCATTCCACACCAACAGCCTGTTTCCTCCAGGCGTCTCCCAGTAAAAGGGCATCATCTTCCGGTACAGGGGAAACATCCCATGGTGGGTGTGCAGCGCAGAATAGAAATACCTGACTCCATGTTCATACAGGGCATCCCCATACCCCCCCAGGCCATACCATTGATGTCCGCACACATGCCCGCTGTGATGGGATGGCCTATCCTGGCGCCATAGGCCTCCATTTCATTTAAAGCCTCATCCAGGGGCGGGCCTGCTGACCAGCTCCGTCATATTCAGATAATTGCCGCTGAGTCCTATCTCCCCCGTGGCTAGGTAGTGCTCCAGCTTTTTACAGCTTTTCTCATCCGCCATCTCATAAAAAATTTGCGATCTGCCAGTAGTTCTCACACTGCCAGACAAATCCCTGACACTCCTCTTTCCCGCTCCCATGCGCCTCATCCAGAATATCCATAGCCTGACGGATAAAGTCATAGTGATACCTCATAATCTTATCCTGTCTCCGTATAGCCGATATCCGTATGTGAGTGGTGAATCAAACACACACGCCATGTTCTCCCTGACTCCATATACATTCCTCCTTATTGTTCAACAAAGCGGGCAATCCCGCTTCAGCTCCCCACCCCCTCAATCTTTGAGGGGCTTGGCAACTTTGTGCGCCAATGTGCGGCTGCGCAGCAGCTTTCCTATGTAACGAAGAAACGGATGCGGCCAGTTGACCACATCCGCCTTTAAATAATATTGGGTGAATTCTCTTCCTGTCCGCTATCTTATCTTAACCTTCTTTACACCGCTAAACTTAGTGGCAAAATACCGCTTGCCCAAAGAATCCCTGGCGTAAGCCCTCACTCTCAGATAATATGTCTTTTTCCTTTTCAATCCCTTTAAGGCCTTCACCGTTCTCTTCCCTCTCTGCCCTGTCTTGTAGACACTCCTGGCCTTTTTGAAGCTCTTGTTTGCGGCATATTGGATTTGGTATCCGTCCGCTGTCCTCACATTTGTGATGGTTACGGAGCAGACTTTTGCCTTTTGCTTTTGGCTGTAAATGATTTCACTCCTCCGGGTTTTTTTCACCTTCTTCCACTGGGCGTACAGGCTGATGGTCTTTCCCTGAACATGGGTCAGGTTTTTCACCGCCTTCTTATCTCCATAGGCAGCCCCTTTTCCATTCTTTTTGGGTATTCCAGCCATGAAACACATAACCCGGCCTGCGAAATGAATTGGCCTTTACTCTGATTTCCCGGTCATAGGTCAAGCTCTGGGGGCCCATGTTCCCCTTTCCTCCGTTCTTCTGAAAGGAGATGCGGTAGGTGTTGGCCTTAAACTGTGCAGTAATCACTAGATTCTGTGTCACATTTCCATATGCGCTGCTCCACCCCGCAAAGGTGTAACCGAATCTCTCCGGTACAGATGGTGCTTTGGCGGAAGCGTTCTTCTCCACCTTCTGTTCAGACAGCACGCTGCCGTCATAATTTTTAAAGGTCACCTGATAGGAAACCACCTTGTCCGGCTCTGTATCCGGTTCCTGGATCTCCTTAAGCTCCCTGTATCCTGCGCGCAGTTCCTCCACTGCCTCCTGAATTTTTGTCTGGTCCGCAGCGGTGAGCGTCTCATCCTCCAGCAGTTTCTCTGCAGCCGCCAGGGCGTTTTTAAGACGTGCGGAGGAGTCCGGCTGGTAGAGACTCAGATCAATGGCTTTCATTTTGTCGGTTTCCCGGCGAAGCTCTGTCTTATCCGCGGGCCTGACGGGGTCCGCTTCCTGGAAGCCAATTACCTTCACATTGTCATACATCGCATAGTTAGCCTCATTGCCGCCTGTGGAAAATCCAAGGTGCAGGCCTCCTCCGTTTTTCAGTCCGCTTACGCTTCCCTCCGCCATCCAGTCCTCTGGTTCCGTACCTCCCTCCGGCCACACTTTAAGCGCCATCCTGCTGCCGGAGGTGTAGACCTTCAAAGTGATACCAGCCCCAGGCCTTAATCCCGCCCTGTCATTCTCCAGCCTGGCGGTTTCCGCGGCACTGCCGTTTACATTCTGCTGAAGCAGGATTCCCCCGTATCCGGGGATAATGGGGTAGGCGTGCATATTGTCCGGGCTGAAAGACTGGTAGTAATTACTCACATAAAGTCCCTCGATGCCATTTAGCTCATCCTGATACCGGAAATCCAGTGTCATTATTGTGCCATCCCAGCTGTCCTGCTTTGTGAGCCGCACCGCAGCGTTTTGTTTTCCCTGGATCTTCAGCATGGCCGGCCCGGTCCCCGTCTTTGCGATCAGGAACTGGTCCGGGTGGGTGAGCTGATATCCCTTTTCCTGGGTGTCCGAAAGTTTTCTAGCCCATACTCGTCAAAGCTGTCCTCAAACAGTAGCTTTCCTAGCACCACAGCTCCTCTGAGTTTTTTGCTGTTCCCTGTTTCCTGCACGGTCATAGGCATAGTAGGTGAGTGTAAACTCCCCTCTTTAGAAACCACAATAGGGCTTTCGTACTCTCTGATCCCGCCACCGTTCAACTGCCAGCTGATCCCCGCAGGGCCTGTACCTCATCCTCAGCCGTCAGACGGATTTCTGCCTGATTAATGTAAGCGCCATCTTTTGTATGTTCTCCGTTCACCTCCGCTTTCGTCACCGGGGGCTGTGTATCCTCGGTCAGATCCTCGGTCACTCCGTCCTCAAAGGTGGTGATTACAAAGCTCTTATCCGTCTGCGTACCGTCTGCAGTCTCCACATAGATACTCCCTGTGGACACGCCTCCTGGGACCAAAAGCACGATCTGCTGTGGCCCCAGCTGATCAGATAAGGAGAATCTTTCCCTAATTTCACTGCCTGTCCCGGCCCTGTCAAGACCACCTCTCCGGGAGTCTTTCCAAAATGTCCCTTTAATACAATCTTATCCCCAGCCTGAACTTCCTTGTGGGGCATCCACGGACTCTAGCCGGATCTCCTCAAAGGTTACCAGAAGGATGGCCTTTAAATCCCTTAAGTTGGTCACGTTCCCCGGAAGGTCCGTCAAAGTCCCGGTGAACCGGTAAGTCCCTTTTCCATTGCTGTTGTATTCCGGCACGCCGTTATCCCACCTTACCCCTGCCCGTAAGGTGCTCCCGTCCGTCAATGTTACCTCCACAGAGGATGGCAGATTCAGCTCCTCTATGTCGGTTCCCGTCTCCACATGCCGCTCTCCAAATGAGGCGACTTTATAGATATCCTTCACAGAGTGCCTACCGGATTCCGACAGGATAACCTCCGCCAGGTTGAGGGCTTTATATCCTCCAACTGGATGCGCACATACCGCGCTGTGGTATTTAAAGCCACATTGAGGCTCCGGTCGGGGTATCGGTCACGTGGACCTTTGTGATACTTTCGTTGTCCTTCAATTCCTTTAACGTCCCTGTCAATGCCTGGTCAGAGGCGAAGATCCAGAAATTGTTTAAGTTCTTCTTTGCCTCCCCTCGCAGTTCCATATGGTGATGTCCTCCAGCTCTTTGTTGCCGCCTAAGTCCACCTGCCACCAGGGATTGCTCTCCGTCTTTGTGGCGGACACGCTCTGACGGCTGTCCGAGCCGTTCAGGATGCCGTCGGCTGCCCGCTCCCCGTAGCTTCGCCCCGACACGGAAGACTGACTTATGGTCTTTTTCCAGGCCAGATTTCCCGCTGTGTCATAATCCTTGTACCAGCTGGAGGGAACCTCCTGAAGGTCCGGCAGCTTCTCATAGGCATCCCCGATCTCCCGAAGTCGATCCAGCACGTTCCGGTCCATTCTGCCCTCCGGATTGGGCGCTGCATTCAGTATGAACGCACAGCCTTTTCGGTTCTGGGGATAGCACATCTGGTTCAGCACCCAGTCCACAGACTGCAGCTGCTGGGTGGGGTTGTTGGTGTTCCAGAACCACTGTCCCTGGAGATTGTGGCAGGCCATACCTGGTTTATCAAACCAGGAGGGAATGGTCTGCCCAGCCCTGTTTTCAAAGATGGTCAGGTCCGTGTGCGTGTCATTAACCTCGCAGCTTATATTGATAACAATACAGTTGGGCTGAAGGCTGTGCACCAGTTCTTCTACCTCCCTGTAGGGCAGCTCCGTGTAGAGAGGGCTTCCCAGGTCACTTCCCCAATCTGCATTCCACCCGTCCAGGATCAGGAACGGAATATCTCCGTAGTTTGTCATCAGCTCCCGGATCTGTCCTAAAATGACATCCCGGTTTTTGGTATAGATCTCTTTGCGTATCTGGTCATTGGTACCGCTGAAATTGGGTTTTTCCACTGCCTCCAGATGCAGGTCCATGATGGAAAAATACAGGCCCGCCTGGATTCCCCTGCTCCTAAATGAGGTAAGGTATTCCTCCACCACGTCCAGCCCGGGCTGGTTTCCCTTAGAAATATTGTGTTCATAAACCTGGCTGGGCCAGATGTCAAAGCCGTCGTGGTGCTTGCTGGTCATGCAGGAGAATTCCATCTGCGCGGATACCGCAGCATCCGCCCACTGGTCTGTGTCCAGGCTTGCGGGATCAAAGTCCTCCGGGTCCGCCATGGCCGGCCCCCAGTCCTCCAGCGCAAAGTCATATTTGGGATTTTGTCCGTTGTTAGTGTAGGTAGACATATTGTAGTGAAGGAACATGCCAAAACGCTGATTTACAAGTTCCCGGTACATCTCCATCCGTTCTCTGGGAAGGCCGCGCAGCTTTGCAATGGCCCGGGTGAGTGTCTTGAGTGCATTGTCCGCTTTCCCGGCATTGGACGTATCATTCACACCCAGAAGGGCTGCATCCCTGGCTGCCCCCAGAGCTTGGGCAATCTCATCCTTTTGCCTCCTGCCAGCTTTCGGTTGTGTACTCCTCACGCTTAAGCTCCTGTGCCTCCCGTATTTTCTTTTCCAGCGAGGCAGAGACTCCGGAGGGGATTCCGGTATCCGCGGCTGCGGCATCCAAGTTATCCTTTGTCTGTCCAATCTCCTGCTCAGTGGCATTCTCATTCTCCAGCATTTCCTCGGCTGCAGTGACTGCTCCCTGAAGCTGTGTCCATTTCTCCGCCGCAAAATCAAAGTCCGACAGCTTCTGAGTGCGGGCGATTGCGTTTGCCAGATTTTCCTTTGCGATGTCCGCCTCCCCCATGTAGTGAGTAATCATAACCTCGCTCAGGCCATAGCATCCGCCCCCGTCAAAGGTTCCAAGCCTTGGGTCCGGGTTTGCCGCGATGCGCACATAGCGGGCGGCCACCCCCAGAACAACTGTATCGCTGACCGGTTCACGGACAGAGCCGGTGGCCATATGCAGTTCACGGTGATAACCCACATCCAGCTGATCGTCCAGGGGTGTCCAACTTTCCCCGTCTGAGGAATACTCGATATTGACAAAGTGAAAGCCTCTCTTTAAAAAACTGGTCCGTGCCATCGTACTGGTTGTGGTTCCAAATGTACAGGTTCGCCAGCTCCTGCACTTTTCCGGTGTCAAATTCTACCCACACAGAACTGCCCGCATTGTCCTCAGTCTGCCACATTCCCTGGGCATAGTTCCCGTTGGAGTGGGTGGCATCCAGACTGTTCTTTTGGAAAGACCGCTTCCGTTTACCAGATTGTCCGGTGTGATGTCCCATCCGCTGCGGGACTGGCTGGCCTCAGCAGCCAGGGACAGAACCCCCTTAGCAGAGTCAGGCCCCCATTGCCCTCCCCTGCCGCAGATGTGTGGAATGTATTTCCCATTGTCCCCGTGAGGATAGCAGCTGCACTTAAGACCACCGCCAGAGTCCTCTTTATAGTATTTAGCTTCATTCCTTCTCCCTTCTGTTTCTCATATTTCTATCTGCATATAATGGCTATCATTTTACTTTTTACTCTCTTTGCCTTGCTAAACGCTTTGGCGTAATAGCGTTTTCCTGCGGAATCCTTTGCATAGGCCCGTACTTTTATATAGTAGGTTTTCTTTCTCTTTAGCCCTTTCAGCAGCTTTGTGGTCTTCTTTCCCTCCGCTTTCGCCACATACACATTTTTTGCCTTCTTAAATGACTTGTTGGAAGAATAGCTGATCTGATAGCCGTCCGCTCTCTTTACATTTGTGATCGCAACCGTACAGACCTTCGCCCTTTTGCTGGCTGCGCTTACGGTCTTAACCTTCCCCAGGCGTGCCGCCTTTTTCCACTGTGCGTAGAGAGTGACGGTCTTTCCATTTACGTATGTAAGGTTTTTCACCGGCTTTTGGTCCGCATAGAGGGGCCCTTTCCATTTTCTGTGTACTCCATCCCTTAAAAATGTAACCGGAGCGTTTAAACTTGCCGGCTCTCAGGCTGCTGTTCTGGTCATAGGTCATGGACTGGGTGCCCATACTTCCCCGGCCGCCGTTCTTATGGAAGGAGATCCGGTAGGTATTGGCCCGGTACTGGGCGGTAATCACCATATTCTGAGTTACTTTTTCAAAAGGAGAGCTCCATCCTGTAAAGGTGTATCCCATTCTTGCGGGCGCTGCGGGAGCTTTTGCAGAAGTGTTTTTCTCCACCTTCTGCTGACTCAGCACACTGCCGTTGTAATCCTGAAAGATCACCTGAAAGGTTGTCTGAGGAGCAGGTTTTGGCTCCGTCTCCGGTTCTTCCTTCTCCAGTTCCAGGTAGCCGGCTTCCAGTTCCTCCACTGCCGCCTGTATCTGCTCTTGATCCAGAATCGTCAAATCATCCCTGTCCAACAGCTCCTGTGCCGCCTCCATAGCTGCCGCAAGTCTCTGGGCGGACTCCTGGGTGTACTGGGTTAAATCCACTTTTTCATTTCATCAAGCTTGGCCTGAAGCGCGCTGGTATCCGCCTCCTCTATAGGCTTGGCCTCAGTAAAATCAATGATCTTAATATTGTCGTACAATGCGTAGTTGTTCTCATTTCCTCCCGCTGAGAAGGAGAGATGCAGACCGCCGCCGCCCTGCAGGCCGTTCACTTCCCCTGCTGCCATCCACTCCTGGGGCTCCTCGCTACCCTCGGGCCATACTTTTTACCGCCATCTCACTGCCGGAAGTGTACGCCTTAAGGTGATACCAGTGGCCTGCCTTCAGACTGATTCTCTTGTTCTCCAGCCTGGCCGCCTCTCTTGCATTCCCATTTACATTTTGCTGCAGCAGTATTCCTCCGTAGCCCGGTACGACAGGATACACATGCATGTTGTCAGGACTGAAGGACTGGTAATAATTGCTCACATAGAGGCCTTCAATTCCTCCCAAATCCTCCTGGTACCAAAAATCCAGTGTCATGACCGTTCCATCCCAGCTGTCCTGTTTGATCATGCGGACTGCGGTGTCTCTCTTTGCCCTGTATCTTCAGCACCTTACCTGGTATGGAATTCCCTTTACCACCTCGAACTGTTCCGGATGGGTCAGCTCATATCCCACCTCATTGGGGTCTGTAAATTTCCCTCTTCATACTCGTCAAAATTCTCCTCAAAGAGAACATTTCCCTGGGCCACGGTTCCGGTTACTTTTTTCGCGGCTTCTCTGTTACCGGCCCGGTCATAGGCATAGCAGGTCAGGGTAAACGCCCCCTCCCTGGAGACTACCACAGGCTTTTCATACTCATTCACCGGCCCGTCGTTTAACTGCCAGTGGATGCCGGCAACGCCGCTCTCCCCGTCCTCGGCTTCCAGAGAAATGGTTGCCTGGTTAATGTATGCCCCCTGCGCTGTCTGGTCCCCAGTCGTCTGCGCCTGGGTCACCGGAGCTGTCTGATCCTCTGACAGATCTTCCGTTACACCTCCTGAAAGGTAGTGATTGCCAGGTTGTCAAAGCTTGCAAAGCAGTATCCGCTCCTGAGGAGTCTGCGTATTGGAGGAAGAAACCTCCTTTTTGCAGGCCGCCATAGGAGGCGCCGCCTGTCCACCCGGAGGGTTCCTCCTCTCCTCGCTTCCACATTTTCACCTGAAGGTTATCCCCGGTCATCTCCATTTTTATAGAGTACCAGGCGCCCACCTCATAAGTGAAATTGGTGTCCCCATGCTCTGAGTAGCCGCCGTTTAAGTACCTCTGATAAAAGATTCCGTTTCTGAAATGCGGCAGCAGATTTGCCAGACAGCGGTTGTCCTTGTTCTGATATCTGGGTGAGATGTAAATTCCCCCCATAGTCCTTTGTGTCAGAATCAAACCGGTAGTCAAAGGAAATCTTTACATTCTCCCAGTCCGCCTCCTTGGTCAGATAGATATCATTTCCATCGGAGTTCATCCTCAGAATCTTTCCGCCGTCCTCCTGTGCAACACTTATCCGGTCATGCAGGAAGGTATATTTCTCCACTGCCTCCTGCTGCGCATTTAGTTTCCCTTCGGGTAGGATTCAAAATCATCGGCAAAAAAGCTCTTTTTCACTGCCGTATACCGTCAGTTTCTGATCTCTGTTGGTACGGGTCCCGTCCGCCGCTTCCACATAAAAGCTGCCGCTTGAGACGCCTCCCGGAACCAAAAAGGAAATCTTGTGCTTAGTCCAGCCAAGAAGACAGGAGAATCCCCATTGACCGCCACTTCACCGCCAGGTCCTGTCAGGACAATTCGTCCCGGCTCTTCCCGAAATACCCCTCAAAGGGGTTACCTTATCCCCTGTTTTTACAAAGTCAGGGGCTGTCACCTTGTCCAATTCCTTGGGGCGGATGTGCTCAAAAGGCTTTCTCAATGCCGATCTGTTCTGCAAGCCCGTGGGGATAGGCTGTGCTCTCCGGCGCCGTATCCCAGTAGTTTTCCATAAATACAGGCTGATCCATCCGGTGTCCCCAGGTAAATTCCCGGATATTGTAAAACAGGTGTAGGGAGTGTCATAGGTGATGTTACCCTCCACCTTTATGCCGCCGCTGCCCTCATCCAGATAGAGGCCTCCCCGGCCAACTGGACATGTTGTGGATGCTGTTAAAGGAAATGCTGCTTCCGGGCATGTCGCCCAGGGTATAGATTCCGCCTCCATCATGCATCTTTGTCATACAGTAGCCCACGTCATTGTATTCAATGATATTGTTTCTGGAGACAGCCGCATCCCCCCTGAGGAAATACCGGATACCACTCGGTGTGATCTCCCCGCCTCTGTGGGTTGGCGCGCCCCGTCTGGTCCCAGAAGCCCCAGCCCCAGCCAACGGAGATGCCGGAGTAGGCCACATTTTTGATGGTATTGTGAGTGATAACGGTTCCGTCCGTGTAGCCCGCCAGAACTGCCACGCTTCCCTTGTACTCTGTACCGATCTCATTGAAATAACAGTTGGTAACCACATTGTCCTTTACCACATAGCGCTCATCGTGGGGATACTTTCCGGGGTCCTTAGCATGCCTTTGCATGGCCTCCCTGATCTCATCCAAGGTCGCATCCTCCGCCAGAGTCACCGGGTGGGCATCATTGATATTCACGCCGCCGATGAGGACACCGCCGCCGGAGATATCCTGGAAGACACACTGCTCCACCACATTGTTCACAGAGCCCTTCAGGATTCCCACTGCCCCGGAACCCAGGTTGCGAAAATCACATCCCAGGAAGGTGATGTTCTCGCTCATCTTTGTCTCAACGGCCGCCTGGGGGTGAGGGAGTACCCGTGCATGTTTTCCGTCTCCTCCGGATCATGGGCAAAGTTGGCCTGCTGATCAGGCCACCCGTGAACGCTGGGGTACAGCCAGGTATTGTATTCAAAGGAGAGGCCTTCAAAGAAGAGGTTCTTTACCTTTTGTCCGCCTCCCCGTACAGGGTGATGAACTGCTCTGTGCTGGGGATGATGACCTTGGCCTGGTCCATGTCCTGCCCCTCCTCGGGCAGGTAGTAAACCGCCTTTTCCTGCTCATCAAAATACCACTCTCCCGGCTCATCCAAAAAGCTCATAAGCGTTTTCGATATAACTTGGGACGTCCGCGTGCACCTGGTTTCCCCGGCTATCTGGTTCAGCCTGAAAGACTTCCAGTCCATCTCTATGTAAATCTCGCTGTCACTGACCTTCTCAATGGAAGCAATGGGTGATATCCGGTGCACCCAGAGAATGTCATACACAAACTCCACGTCCTGAAGATTGCGCCAGTCTGCCATCTCCACCGCGCTGCTCTTGTAGCCCCGGTACGCCCTGTGGGTTCCGCTGTAGGTAGTGTACTCCTGATATTCGCCGGCCCGCTCAATGCCTCCGGGAACCTGGCCCCTGGCCCGGACGGCCATCTCCCCCGTCCACATAGAGCTGCCTGGTATTCTCCACATCCGGCACCTCTGCCTTCATAAGGCCAGGCCGCTGTCCATCCTGCGCGTCCTTCCAGCCTGTCACCTCTTTTCCTGAAGTAAAAACAGGCCTGCCGCCCTCTTTGGCTCTGTAGATTACCCGATAGCCATTGGTGCCGGAGTCTTCAGCCTCAAATGCTGCCGTACTTTCCATAAAGTATTCCCCCGTCCTCAAAATACACCAGAATGTCTCCTGTCATATCCTGGTTCATGGTCCTGACTTTCTCTCTCGCCTGTTCCAGCGTCCGCAGCGGATCTGTTGCCAGACCGCTTCCTGTGTCACTCCCAAAGGGGGATACATAGATTTCTGCCATAACAGGTGCCTGCTGCTTTTTACTTGCATAACTTGTCATGCCCGCAGGGCAGGAACCTGCCACAAGAGCTGCCGCAAGCACTGCGGCAGCTATTCTCTTGCCCATATTCCTTTTAAATCTTTTCTCATACCTTCTCATCCTCCATCTGTCAGAGGGAGGCCTCTTCCTCCCCTGGGCTTTCTGACGTTACTATTCACACGTTCCCAGTAACTTTCTTCCCCTTCTCTCTCTGGCATTCTTCAGGGAATGGTCGTAAGCAGTGTCTGACAGCACCCGCTGATCTCAAAATGTCCTGTGGATGCAGTGATCAGCAGGCTGTCCCCCCCTTTGAAAAGGAGACTTCCTCGCCGTTTCGGACGGTTCCGCTGCCATCCAGCACAAGTACATGCACAAAGGAGCTGCCGTCCACCTCCCCGCTCATCTTTCCCAGGACTCTGCCGTCCAGCGTGAGCTTATCCACTGTAAAATATTTGCAGCTTCCAAGGTGGGGTTCAAAATCCTCTCTGCGCGCCTTTGGACTGCGGTCTGTAACCGCCAGCGCTTTTCAATGTGCAGGTCTCTCTGTTTTCCGTCCGGCCCCGTCCTTCCATAGTCATAAACCCGGTAGGTCACATTGGAATTCTGCTGGATCTCCGCGATTACGATGCCCTTTCCGATTGCGTGGATGGTGCCGGCTTCGATGAAAAAGACATCTCCTTTCTGCACAGAAACCTTGTTCAGCACCTCCAGAATAGTCCCATCCTGGATGCGCTGCCTTAATTCCTCCCTGGATATCTCCCTGGAAAACCCGTAGTAGAGATAGGCATCCTGCGCACAGTCCACCACATACAACATCTCCGTCTTCCCATACTGACCTTCCTCGTTCAGAGCATATTCATCGCTGGGATGGACCTGTATGGACAAATCCTCCCTGGCGTCGATGAACTTGATCAGCACCGGAAAGTTATCAAAGGCCGCGCAGTGGCTTCCCAGAATCCGCTTTCCCTCCCACTCGATATATTCCTGAAGGGTTTTCCCCTGAAAAGGTCCCTCGGCAATCCGGGAGCTGCCATCCATGTGGCAGGACAGCTCCCAGGATTCGGCCAGAGTCTTTCCGTCGTACTGCTTGTGATAATCTCTGATTAACTTGTCCCCACCCCAGATGTATTCCTTAAAGGCCGGTTCTAATTTTAAGATTGCCATAGCTTGACTTCCTCTATTTCTTGATGATTACAGAACTGCTTTGTCCCTTCCCTCTCATCAGCTTCCGATATTTCTTTTGTCTGGAGGACGGAACCTTAATCACCGCTTTTTGTATATCCCTCTGAATGCATTTTTTACCCACAAGCTTCAGTGACTTAGATTTCACGGTAATCTTTTTTAGCTTCTTGTCGCCATAGAAAGCGTATGGATGAATCCTGGTCACATATTTCTCAATGGTCACTGTAGTCAGTCTTTTGTTGTTCCGGAATGCATTCCTGGCAATTTCTGTCACTTTGTACCTGTAGTTTCCAATCTTCACAGATCCAGGCACCCTTGCGGTTTTCAGGGTCTTTTTCACCGGCTTTATAAGGCTAACGGTTCCGGACTTAGTCGAAGCGTTTAGCACTTTATACTTATAGCTGCCCGCTGTGTAAGTCTTTCCCTTTTTTGGCTTTGATCACAAAGGTTCTGGTTATGCTTCCCCGGTAGTTTCCCTTTCCGGTGATCACCACCTGGGCTGTTCCCGGTTTTACATTGCTGCGGTAGGTCAGGGTATAGTCCGTATTTTCCTTCAGCACCTTGTTTCCGTCTTTGATGGTCACCTTGGGTTTCAATGCCCCGCCTGTGTGGGTCTGGGCCGAATGCCGCTGATTGATAAACTGGATATCTCCACTGTCTGTGGCTCCTCTTTGTCCCCCAGTGCGGGTTGTCCGGAATGGGGTTATCCGGTTTCCTTTCCAATCCCCGGATGGCCTCATCCAGTGCCTTTGCCGCTGCGTCCACTTCCTCCTGAGCAGCCTTTTTCGAGAGACTCACTGCCGCTGCCAGGGCTGTCTTAAATGTGCTTACACTCTCGTCTGTAAATGCCTGAAGCTGCGCCTCCGTAATGTTACATGCCTCTTTGATCAATTCGTCCAGCTTCTCCCTGGATGCAGGACATCTTATGAGAGCTGTCCGATATTCTGGGTCATCTCCCCGTTCACCTTGAGGGTTCCCGCGGCAGTCAAATATCCCTCTGCTTCGATGGAGTAGGGAGTAGGTTCCCTTTTGAGCAGATAGCTTTTATCCGCTTGAGCGTTTACTGTCTGGAACTGGGCATCTGTCACAGTTATCTTCGCATCCTGCGGCAGAACCTCAAAGGTTACCCTGGTCTCCTTAGCTTTTACCTCAAAGCCTCTCACCTGGATGTTATCAATGTATGCCTCATTTTCATTGGCCTTTCCGAGAGAAGGACAGATGCAGGCCGCCGCCTCCGCTCAATCCCGAAACGTCTCTCTCTGAGCCATCCACTGGGCGGGCTCCTCCTCTCCCCCTGTGCCAGATCTTAAAGGCCATGTGGTCGGATGAGGTCTGCATCTTTACCGTGTACCAGACACCGTTTTGAAGCGGATAATCCTCGTTGCTGATTCCCGTGATGTTGCTTGCGTTTCCGTTTACATTCTGCTGGAGCAGGACTCCGCCCCCATCCTGGCAGCATGGGATAGGCATACATGCTGTCCGGTCCCAGACTCTGGAAGTAATTGCTGGGGTAAAGCCCTTCCAGTCCGCCCAACTGGTTCTGATACTTGTAGTCAAAGGTCATCACTGTGTTTTCCCAGTCCGCGTATTTCAAAAGCCTCACATCCTGGCCAATGCCCTTCAGCTTTAAAAGCTGGCCTGCATCGTCCCCGGCAATCTCCATGGCGTCCTTGTTGATGGCCGTGTATCCCTTTTTCTCCAAATCGGTAAAGCTTCCGGGCGCATAGTCTTCGAAATCGTCCTCAAAGATCAGCTCTCCGGGCTGCAGGTCCACAACAAAGTGGAATGTCTGCACTTCCCCAGCATTTCCCGCCCGGTCCGTTGCGCGGTAGGACAGGGTGTAGTCTCCGTTTCCGGTAAACAAGAGCGGTTCCGTGTAGGTGGTAAATTCCCCGTCTCCCAGACGGTACTCAATATCTGCCACACCTGTACCGTCATCCTGGGCAGCCAGCTCCACGCGGACATCGCTGTGGTACAAGTCCGGATTCTCCTGGCTGCGGTTTCCTGTCACCAGTGCTGTGGCCACAGGGGCCGTATAGTCTCCGGATACATCCGTGGTAGCTCCTGCCTCATAGCCCAGCACCCTCAGATTGTCAATGCTGGCCCTCTCTCCATCCTTAAGACTGGTGAGCTGGATCAGCAGTCCGCCTCTGTTCACCCCGGAAAAGGTGGTTGTGGAATTCCAAAGTGCAGGTTCCGGTTTGCCCTTTTCCCACACCTTTACCTTCATCTCCTGACCTACAATGGCAATCTTGGTACTGTACCAGGTGCCCACTTTGTAGGTGAATTTACCTCCGCCCCCGGGGCCGTTCAGGCTGCCGCCCACATACTGCTGGTATCCCAGGCCGTTGCTGTAGTTGGGTGTAAGCAGAACCAGGTATTTGTTGTCGTGGTCCTGGAATCTGGGTGAGAGAAAGAGTCCCCCGAAATCGTGTGGATTCACGTCATAGCGCAGGTCCATGGCAATCATCACATCCTGCCAGTCCGCTTTCTTCTCAATGCGCGCGTCCGATCCACCGGACTTATTGATGCGCAAAACTGTGAGCCGTTGTCCTCATCCTTTTCCACATAGGCGCTGTCCACAATGGCTGTATAGCGGTTTGCCGCACTCTCCTGCGCGCTTAGCTGTCCCTCCTCATAGCTGTCAAAGTCATCTGCAAACAGCTCCTCCGTAAAGTCCCCCACATTGATTTTCTTTGTATTGCTCTTTGTGCCAGATGCGCTCTCTATCCACACCGGGCCTGTCACAATGCCACCCGGTATGCGGATGAGAATCTTTTTCGCGTTCCAATTTAAGATATGTTCTGATGTTCTGTCCAGATAAACGGTACCGTTCTCCCCGCAAAGCGCCACCCTGCCGGGTTCCTCCCCGAAGTTGCCCTCCAGGATTACCTTATCCCCTGAAGTGATAAACTCCGGCGCGGTCAGATTGTTCAGTTCAATGGGGATAATGCTCTGTCCGTTCACATCCTGGACCCCAGCCCTCGCTGCCAGCTCCGCGGGATAGCTGCTGCTTCCCGGTTTTACCCCATAGTGGTTACTGCCGCCGTCCACAAAATGATCTGCCTTGTACCCATAAGTGTGCTCGCGCACATTGTGGTTTAAATCCACCTGGACATTGTAAGTGATATTCTCATCCACAGTCATGCCGCCGCTGCCCTCATCCAGGTAAATGCCGCCGGGCCATCCCACGTTGTCGTGGATCAGGTTGGCCCTGATGCTGCTTCCGGGCATATCGCCCAGGGTGTAGATTCCGGCTCCGTCGTGAAGCTTCATCATGCACTGGGAAATGTCGTTATTTTCAATCACATTGTTCCTGGAGACAGCCGCATCGCCCAGAGGGAATCTGGGGTAAGCCGCCGGTGTCTCATTGTCCGGGGTACCGTCCGGTTTGTAACGTCCGCCCTGGTCCCAGAATCCCCAGCCCCAGCCCACGGAAATACCGGAGTAAGCCACATTCCGCACAGTGTTGTTGGTGATCACCGTACCGTCCGTGTAGCCCGCCACAATGCCGATACTTCCCTTTGTACTCTGTGCCGATTCCGTTGAAATAATTATTGGTGATGGTGTTGTTTTTACAATCAGGCGCTCATCGTGCTCGGTCTTATTGGCAATATGATTCTCTATGGTGTCTCCCGGCTTCAGAGGATGCGCATCCGTGATGCTCACGCCGCCCACCAGAACGCCCCCTGCTGAAATGTCCTTAAACACACAGTTTTGTACCCTGTTCTCTGTGGAACCCTCCAGCATGTTGATGCCGGCGGAGCCCAGATTGCGGAAGGTGCAGCCGTCAAAGGTGATGCCCTTTGTCATCTTTTGTCACCACTGCTGCCCCGGCGCCAGGGAGTAGGCGTGCATGTTGAACTCCTCTCTGGGGTCATGGGCAAAGTTGGCCTGCTGCTCCGGCCAGCCCTTTGTGCTGGGATACAGCCAGGTATTGTACTCCAGGGTAAAGCCCTCAAAGGCGATATTTTCTGCCTTCTCATCCAGACTTCCCTCAACGGTGATCAGGTTTTCCACACTGGGATAATGGCCTGGACCTTGTCCATGTCCTGCCCCGCTTTTGGCATATAGTAGAGCCTTTTTTCCTGCCGGTCAAAATACCACTCTCCCGGTTCATCCAATAGCTCATAGGCATTCTCCGCGTAGTCCGGTTCCCTTGTGATCTGGACTCCTCCCATGCGATCTGACCTGTCTTAAAGGAATCCCACTCCATCTCAATAAAGGTATGAGAGTCATCCTGTTTTGTGATGGATATTATGGGCGAGATTCTGTGCGCCCAGCTAATGTCCCAGACAAATTCAATGTCCGAGGGATTTCTCCAGTTTAAAATATCCGTATTGCTGCACAGAAATCCTGTGTAGGCATCGTGATTTCCATTGTATGTGGTGTAAGTTTTCTTCTCACCCGCACGGTTCATTCCCCGGGAATCCTGCCCTAGCCCTTGTGGCCATTTCACCGTCCACAAAGAACTGCCTGGTGTTGGGAATATCCATCCGCAGCCAAAAGACCGGGACGTCCGCTGTCCCCGGCATCCTCCCAGCCAGTCACCTCCAGACCAGAGGTAAGAACTGGTCTAGCCTTCTCTCTGGCTTTGTATAGGATCTGATATCCATTGCTCCCCTGAGTCCTCCTGGTCAAAGGCCACGGTGTCCTCAAGCAGGTATTCCCCGTCGTCAAAGTAAACCACAATGTCCCCTGTCATGTTATCATTTAACTTCCTTACCGCCTGCCTGGCCTCATCCATACTTGCATAGGGCCTGGCCTCTGAGCCATCCGGGTCTTTCACCTCAGACGAGGCTGACACATAGATTTCTGCCATTACCTTACTGCCGCTCTCCTCCTTGGGTGCGGCCAGAGCCACCCGGGTACGGAGGTCACGGTCAGGGCTGCCGCCAGTAAACCGGCAATCAACTTTTTCCTCATAAGCTTCTTCTCCTTTTTCTCTCTATCTTCCTATAATCATAGGAAGTGCGTCACACAAGTTCTCATATTTGCTCAGGCACAATCCGCCCACGCTGGCTTTCAATATTGCCGCCCCCGATTCCGATCACCGGAAAACCCGAGAGGCGCAGGGAAAGCACGCCTGCGGAAGAATCCTCCATTCCAATCACCCTGTTTTCGCTCCCGCAGAATCCCCAGGCCCACTCTGGCAGTCTCCGCGTAAAGCCAGGGGTGGGGCTTCATGGCCAGTTCGCTGACGGTCCCCGCCTTCCCCCGGCCAAACGCAGTCCCCGCAGTGATGATGGCATCGTAAAAGTCGAAGGGGTCTCCCATGCCCATCACCTCAAAGGCGGAAACGATCTCAGGCATTGCCTTGCGGTAGAGTCCTGAGGTTACCAGACCGATTTGAATGCCCTTTGCCTTCACCTCTGTGAGGAAATCTTTTAAGCCCGGGGCTGGGACAAAGGCTCCCTTTTTCCCCTTCCGTCCATGATTTTCTGCATCTCATCCTCAACGATTTCATAGTAGTACGACCTGGCTGTCTCCACGTTTTTATCCGGGCAGTACTTGTTGATGCAGTACTGCAGATGCTCGGACACAGAGTGCCCGGATACAAAGGGCTCATCCTCATCCTTCAGGCGAAAGCTCTCCTTTTCCATCAAACGCTGCACCGTCTTCTCAATAATCCACATCCAGAACTGCTCACTCTTCACACTGGTGCCGTCCAGGTCCATCAGAAGGGCTTTCGCAGGTCCCTCATATACCGGCTCGGTCATGGGATAGATTGCCGGATAGCCCATCAGGGACTTTACATAACAGAGGGTCTTATCCTCATACACAACAAACTCTGCTTTCCCTGTCCGCGGTCACAAGGATCTCCTTCACCCCCTCCGCACCGGCCTTAAAGATCCCCCTTCACTCTCCGGAAGCTGTCCAAACGCTTCCGCCTCTCTCAAAGTTCCCATTCCCCGGATATATCTCTCCATACTTCTATCTCCTTACTGCTTTCATCTATGTGAGTGTCTTCACAGTCACCTCACCTCTATGGTCACTATCTTGTCAGGTCCCAGCTCTGTGCAAATCTCTCCCTCTTCACAGGAAAGCGGCCCCAGCCGTTTCCTCCTTCATATTGACCAAATATGCCTCTTTTATGGGAAGTGCAAACCGGATCTGTGCCTTTTTGGTTCCGGTTTCCACGTTGTAGAGCCTCATTATGACGCTGTCCCGCTCCTCACATTTCTTGATACAGGATACCAGAGCGCCCTTCACCTCAAAAAAAGCTTTTTTCCATTGGAAGGTCTCCCCCCCGTCCGTCCACGCTGAATTGTACCGGGAGCACCGGTACACTGTGGCTTCTGCTCTTCTCAGGCAGTCCGGCGGATTCCCAGTCCCCTCTGTGGGGCATCAGTGAATAGCGGTATTCCAGTTTCTCCTGAAGCTGCCCTCCCTCCTGGGATGGGTAGGAGGAACCGCTTCCTCTGTGCAGATGATATTTCTCACTGCCCGGAACAAGGTACAGGAAAGGCGGCCGGGACAGGAGGCGTCATACTCCAGCAGGTCCGGGGAAATCACGCCAAAGCCCCGTACATTGTCACTGATGTCCACAAAGCCCTGCATGGGCAGCTTGTCCATCTCTGTGTAGTGCAGTCCTTCCTCCTCGTTTTGCGCCGTACTTTCACGGTAATCCACAGAAGTGTCCCCTGCCCAGGCACCCCGGGCATATATCCCTGCGTCAAAGCAAGCGGACAGTCTGTGATCCCTTGCCCGGTTCTCAACCTGGAGCCTTACCTCCAGCATCCTGGCATCCTTTTTCAGGGTATAGCGGACGCAAACCGGCAGCTCTGTCATCTGGCTGCTCCGCCTGCTCTCCCCCTGTATGCCGGCCTCCGGGCGTATCCCGTATGCGGGAACCCTGAAAAGATAGGATGCACAGATACTTGTCTGAAGCGGGGTATTCTCCTCCATCCAGATATCCGCCTGTACTCCCTGGCTGGTGTAGGTGCGGTCATGGTAAGGCGGATAGTGAATCCAGTAATCCCCAGATCTCCTCCGCTCTCTAAGTAGTTCAGTTCCCCTGTGAAAAAGCCGGTCTCCTTATCCAGGAGGCACACCGTACCGTTTGGCCTTACCTCTGCCCTCAGGAAATCATTTTCCATCACACAGGCGCTCTTTCCCAGCTCTCTGCCGTCACTCATGCGGGTGGGTGGCCAAAACTTCTGCTTTCTGTCAAATCTCTTTTTTGGGTGTCAGCCTTACCACCTTGTAGCCCCCGGCCGGAATCTCTCCTGTCTCCAAAAGGACTTCATGCCGGTCCGCATAGAAGGGTTCGGGTCTGGTATGGCGGTTGACTGTGGGCGTAACTGATTCTTTTCTGGAGATATGGGCACACTTAAGCTTCTCCCCACTCATGTCATACACGTCAAAATCCCATATATTCTGCTCACTGGGAGTATCCACCACCAGCTCCACAACCTCACTGCGTCTGTGGGGAAGGGGATTTGCCAGCAGCACAAGCAGGTCCCCCTTTTCGCATCCGGCGCTGGAAATATGCTGAACGATATGGCGGAGCACCTGCTCCCTCACACATCCGGCCAGCTCCGCGCACTGGTCCAGACGGTACATCACATCCCGCACTGTCTTCTCCTGCACCACTCCGTTGATGCTGTCGTGGGACTGGGAACCCAGCAGATAGTCCCTGGCCCTTCCCAGATAATTGCTGTTGTAAAGGCAGACCCAGCATTGCGCCCGCCACGCTGAGTGGTTCTGCCAGATCCAAAAGAAGCATTTCCGCCTCTTTGTTTTTCCTCTTTACCGGATAGCGGGTCATCAGCGCATTGGCCGACACTGAGGGGGGATGGGCCGTCCCGCAGCTCTCCCTTGATGACCTGCAGATCTTCTCCCTTCAGTTTATCCCTCATCAAAGCCGCATAGTTCTCCATGCTGGTGTGCTCCAGGGTGATGCCGTCCTCCCTCAGCGCTTCATTGAGCTTTTCCAGCAGCCGGGTCAGCCCGGTCTGTGCACAGGTGGAATCCGACCCGTCCATGAGCACCCGGTCCCCTTCAGCCTGCTGTCCTCCATGGCGTCCCAGGAACGAAGGGCCAGTTCTCTGAGCTTTTCTTCGTGTATCTCCTCCTGATAGCTCACCATAAAGAAGTCCTGCTCGCTGCCGGTTTTGTCCGCCCGGTGATAAAGCCTGGTATTTCCATAGTCATAGCGGAACGCATCTGATTTGTATTTCCGGCCGCTCATGGCTTCCATGTAGGTATTCATATAAAAATTGGCCCTGGCATCTCCGCCCAGTCTGGTGGCCAGCACCTGGGTGCCGTCCTTGCCCTCCCAGACGAACTCGCTCTCTGGGGCCCTCCTCTCGCTGACCCTCTTTGCAACGATCACCAGGGCAATATCAAATCCCTTGTAAATCTGAGGGAACTGGCTGGGCTGTCCCCAGCCAAAGGACTCATAGCCCACGTTCAGCTTGTGTCCGTACTCCCTGCACACCGCATCCCCTTTAAGGAGATTGCGCACCAGACTCTCCCCGCTCACGGGATACAGGTCCGGAAGTGTATACCAGGGACCGATCAGCAGGCGCTTCTCCCGAATATGTTTTTAAGCCGCCCACTGTTTTCCGGGCGCAGGGCCAGATAGTCCTCAAAAATACGCTCTGTCCGTCAAAGAGGAAGCTTACATACTCCTCCTGCTCATCCAGAACAACCAGCACTTCATCCAGCATCTCCGCCAGATAAATCCGGCTCTCACAGATAGGATACCTCCATTCCCGGTCCCAGTGGGTGTGCGTGATCACATAACCTTTTTCTCCATCTCTGAAAACTCCTTTTTTTCTTCTTTCAAGATTATCAGCCTTTCAGCGCTCCCATGGTCAGGCCAGCCACAAAGTTCTTCTGGGCGCACAGATATGCCACAATGACCGGAGCCGCCGCAAAAATACATAGGCAAACACAACGCCCCAGTTGGCTGAGTAGGGTCCCACCGCGGTGTAGATTCCCACAGTGATGGTTTTCACCTGCCCCAAAAGCAGTGGAGTCTGGAAGTCGTTCCAAATGCCAAGTCCCACAAAGATGGCGATGGTGGCTGTACAGGGGCGCAGCAGCGGAAACATAATTTTCCAAAATATCTGAAACCTGCCCGCTCCGTCTATGGAAGCAGCTTCCTCCAGCTCCGCCGGGAGGGAAGCCACATAGTTGGTATACATAAATGTGGCAAAGGAAATATTTCCGGATGTGAATACCAGAATGAGTACCGGCACTCCCAGGGGAATCCCCAGGTTGCGCAGCAGAATGCACAGAGGCAGGTACACGATTACATAGGGAACCATGATACCAATCAGGAAATACACCCTCAGCATACCGGAAAACTTCGTCTTGACCCTTGCCAGATAGTAGGCTGCCAGGGAAGAGACCACCACAGTCAGCAGAGTGCCTGCCACCATGAGAATGACCGAGTTTGCGTACATCTCCACCAGGTTTGTATTCGGGCTTTTAAGACACTGATAATATTTTCAAGGGTGGGAGGCAGCGGCAGAGACAGGGGCTGGTCCAGAATGATGTCCGATACCTTAAAGGTATTTGCAACTGCGATATATATGGGCAGGATCACAATCAGTGCCAGCAGGATCAAAAAGGCTGTCTGAGGATGTTTACGGTTCTCGCTTTCGCTTTCATAGAATGCATTACATCTCCACCCCCTTCTTATTCATGGCTGAGACAATAAAGATCGAGATCGCACCGATCACCAGGAATAGCACCACAGAGATGGCAGAGGAATATCCCACCATGTTGTTGGAAAAGCCCTGGGATACGATGTTGTACACAATCGTCTCAGTGTCATACCCTGGTCCGCCGTCGGTCATGATCTTCACCACATCGTACATGCGCAGCTCATTGATGATACTCATCAGAAAGCTCACGGACATTCCCGGTATAATCAGCGGAAGGGTTACATTGCGAAACTTATTCCATCGGTTTCCCCGTCCACGGTACATGCCTCATACAGCTCGTGTGGCACAGTCTGAAGGGCCGCCAGATACAGCATCATGTGATAGCCCAGGGTACGCCAGATCTCCACCAGAATGATACAGACAATGGCAGGCCCCTGTGTGCCCAGCCAGTTTCCCACCAGCTGGGACTGTCCCAGGGCAGTGAGCATCCCGTTCAGCACACCGTTGTAGGAGAGAATGCTCTTCCACACAAAGGAGATCGCTACTGTGCTCAGCACAAAGGGGACAAAGAAGATGGTGCGGAAGAGATTGCTCTTAGCCGAAGCGGTATTGACCAGCATGGCCAGAAACAGGCCCAGCACATTAACCAGAACCACCACGACAATGGAGATCACCGCCGTATTTTTCACTGCGTTCCCTAATCTGGCATCCTGGAACACATTGATATAATTTTCCAATCCTAAGAACTGCATGGCATTAAAGCCGTTCCATTTGTTCAGGCTGAAATAGAACGCCATAAAAATGGGAATCACCAGCAAAAAGGGTGTAAACGGCAAATGCCGGAACCACAAATCCAAAGGACATTTTACTTTTTTCATGTTATGTACCTCTTTTTGTTGATAGTTCAAAAACGCCTCGGCGTTCTTGCTGTGAAGCGCGCATCTTATCTGCTTCTCAGATAAAAGAGCCGCTGCAAATTCACATTTGATTCTGAACCTACAGCAGCCCTCTCTATTTCCATATACAGCGGTTCATTCAAGTCCGCCTCTTATGTACCTCTTGTTTGCAGACCGTGCCTACTGCGCTTCCATCAGCCGCTGATATTCTGCATCCCAGCTCTCCACTTCACTTTGCACATCTGCACCGTTGAAGATGTTCTGGAAGGATTTATCCATGAAGGACTGCATTCCGCTGGGGCTGCATACTGCCCGGAAGCTTGATGATTTCCTGAACACTGTCCCATCCTGAGATATTTTCCACAAATTTTGTGGTAACCGGTCCCTGCTCATAGGATACCGCCTTTTTCGTGGTGGAGTATAAACCATCTGACTGAAGGTATGCCTTGTACACTTCCTGGTTCTCGTCAAACACATATTTAATGAACTGGAAGGCTGCGTCCTTGTTCTCACAGCTCTCAGACACGCCCCAGTAGGAACAGTCTGCAACAGTGATCTTGCTGCCGTCCATGGTGGGAACCACGAACACGCCAAAGTCATCGTTCTGCTCTCCGTCCAGACCGGCAGCCTGCCAGGAGCCGTCCACGATCATAGCTGCGGTGCCCTTTTTAAACTCCTCAGACGCCTGGCTGTAGCTGAGTGACATGGCGCCTTCATAGTAGTAGCCTTTCTTCACCATATCCTGCCATTTGGTCAGTACATCCACGGTTGTCTCATTATTCCAGGCCACTTTTCCCTCTTTCAGGTCTTTATTGAACTCCGGGTATTTTGCCAGAAGAGCGGTGTCGCCCTCCGCGATCCAGAACGGCTCGCCGGTTGCCCAGATATCTCCTGTTCCGCCGCACATCAGAGGCACCTTGCCCGCATCCTTGATGGTCTGGCACACCTCCATAAATTCATCCCAGGTCTGGGGTTCTGTAAGGTTCAGCTCCTCAAAGATGGCTTTATTGTAGTAGCACTGCATTTTGTACTGTTTAAAGCTGGGAACTGTGATGCACTTTCCGTTGTATTCGCAGAGCGCGGACTCTTCGAAGAGGTCCTGGATCTCCTGTGGAACTTCTGTGAAGATGCCGTCCATGGTAGCCAGCTGCTCTGCCTCCAGGATCACATCCGGGAAATTGCCGCTGCTCAACATGGTTTTCCAGAACGCAGGGCGGTCATCTCCGGTTGCCAGCACCTTCTCCACTTTGATCCCGGGATTGTCGGCCTCAAAAGAGTCGATCATACTCTGCCAGATCTCCGCTGGGATATTGTCTGTCTCAAAAACCCCGAATGTGATGGTGGTTTCTCCCTCTGTATCAGTGGCGTCTGCTGCCTGTGTGTCTGCACCGGCTGGTGTGTCCTCTGAGCCTTGGGCCGCTGTTTCCTTTTGGGTCCCGCTGTCCCCTGCCCCGTCCACCGCCTTCTGTCCTGAGCTGTTTCCACAGCCTGCGAGCAGACCTGCAGTCATACAAGCTGTCAATAAGAGACCTATAAGCATTCTTCTTTTTTTTCAAAACTTTGTCCTCCTTTTTAACTCTTTCGCATTTTATTTTCTCAACGCACCGGTTTGTTATTGATGAGATTATTATATTTTAAAAATTTCAGGATCTCAATTTAACAAATTATAGAAGTAGTTCAAAATTAATAGGTTGTCTTGCTTTTGCACTTTCTTTATTGTACAATTCATTCAAAATTTACACTTGTACAAGGAGGTATTTTGTAAGATGAGACTAAAAAGTATTTCGAAAACATGAGCATCTTCTCCAAAATCTCTATCTCCACCATTACGCTGATTATCATCAGCTCCCTGATCTCCAGCTCTTTTCTGCTGGTTCATTTCAGTCAGACCATGAAGAGCAAGGACCGTCTTCTGGTCAGGGAAGCGGCGGAGCGCATCGAAAATTTCATGCAGGACAAATACAATATGTTGTATAATCAGAGAATCCTGCTCCACTCCACAGACCACATTGCAAACGTAATCTCCTCCACCAGGGATCAGCCCTCCAATATCTATCTGCAGAGAAACCTGGAGAAGATTACGGACTATCTCACTGCCCTGTGTTACTCAGACCACGCCATACTGGACACCATTCTATTTACAGCAGACGGATCAAACGCCTTTTCCTACTCCAACTCCAATGGGCGCAACATCTACCTCACCTATGATTACTGCAGTCTTCCTTATATAAAAACCTTCCAGGAGGCACCGGAGACCATCACCACAGTCTACGACACCTCTCCGCCATACCTGCCCTCCTCCAAAGGGAGCAGCAGTGTACTCACTTTCATCGGCAAGCTCTACGATATGAATTATCCAACCAAAAAAGATTATTACCGGATATCTGATGATCAACTTTTCACCTGCGTCCATTGATGAAACCTACAATGAAATCGATGCCGCCTCCGACGGCGAATATCTGGTTGTCAACGGGGACTCTGAGATCATCTACTCCAATACCGCCTCCTATGTGGGCCGCAGCTACAAAAAGGATTTCTCCCCGAGGAGGATATTATTCTCAACAAGTCCATCAGCCTCTCCGGCCTGAAGGTCATAAGCGCGGTATCGGACGAGGAGCTGATGAAAAATATACGCGGGGTACTGCAGAGGATCATCGTTGTGACCTGCGCCAGCATCCTGGCAGTGACCGTCATTGTGGCTGTGCTGCACAAATATTATAAGAAAAGATTCTTTCAGCTTGCCAGTGCCATGCATCTGATCAGCCAGGGGACTTTGACACCAGGCTTCCCGTAAACTCGGACGATGAGATCGGTTACCTGAGCCAGACCTTCAACACCATGTGCGAAACCCTGGATACCTACATCAAAAGACGTATCTGGCGGAGACACAGCAGCGAACCGCGGAGCTCTATGCGCTCCAGGCACAGATCAACCCCCATTTCCTCGCCAATACCCTGGAGAGTATCCGTATGCAGGCATTGCACGATGAAAACTATGAGGTGGCGGACATGCTGGCGAACCTTGGCAATCTTTTCCGCTGGATGATTCAATTCCATCAGGATATAGTATATCTGGAGGATGAGCTTGACTACATAGAGTATTATCTGGATCTGCAGAAATTCCGTTTTGGTGACAAGCTGTGCATCCTCATGGATGTGCCCCCTTCGGTTCTCTATCTGGGGATACCCAAATTTACCATTCAGCCTATTGTGGAAAATGCACTCACCCACGGTATTCCCCAAAGCGGGGAACCCCTGATCATCCGCATCAGCCTTCTGATACGGGAGAACACTCTGAGGCTGAGTGTCTCGGACAATGGGATCGGCATCTCTGATGACACACTGAAGAATCTGCAGCAGCATATTGCGGGGACCCGGACAGACTCCTCCTTCGGGGTAGCTCTTCGGAATGTTCACATGCGTATTCAGCTTTTATTCGGAAAGGAGTACGGACTTACCATAGACAGCAGACTGTATAACGGAACCACAGTTCTTGTTACACTTCCTGCAATTGACAAAAAGGAGATGGAAAAATATGTATAAGATGATCATTGTTGACGACGAACCCCTCATACGCTCCGGACTCAAACACATCATTGAATGGGAGGTATACGGTATCGAGATTGTGGCGGAGGCTGAGGATGGTATGAAGGCGTATCTGAACATCAAAGCCCAGGAACCCGATATCGCACTGATTGATATCAATATGCCAAATATGAACGGATTAGAGCTGATAGAGATGTGCACCCACTTAAAACACTGCCCCAAATTTATCATTCTGAGCGGCTACAATGATTTTGAGTACGTGCGCACCGCCATGCAGCACGGGGCAGTGAACTATCTGTTAAAGCCAGTGGACCAGGAGGAGCTGGCCAACACCATTGCCTCCACTGTCCGCATTTTGATGACACCAATACCCAGAAGCAGCAGTTTCAGGAGAGTCTTTTGGCCCTGCGCAACGATATCCTGGTCCGCATACTCACAAACCGCATAGACGCCCGGGAGCTGAGGGAAAAATGTCGTTTTGTCAACCTCACTTTCCGCTGCAGCAATATGCGGGTGGGCCTGCTAAAACCCCTGTATCCGGACCGCGACCATAAATCAAAAGGTGCAGACTTCTCCACCGCCAGCCTATGTGAAAAACTCTGCCAGAAAAACCTGTGAGTGCTACGCAGCCATCGACACTTCGGACAATCTCGTTCTCATCTTTAAAGATTACGCGTGCAGTCTGCGGGATGAAGACTACGAAAAGCTGCTAAAGGCCTGCGCGGAAAAAGCTGAAGGAACATCTGTCCCTGCCCATTGTGCGTTCTCTGAGCCTGAACACCTCCAGCGTCCCCGAGCTGCCCGCCTCCTAAAGCACCTGTCTGCAGGACGCGGAGCGCAAAGAGATCATGCAAAGCCTGTTTCAAAAGGATACCATAAAACAGCTGGAGCGGGACACGCCCCACAGCTTTGACTATGCCAGCGTTGCCCACTGTCTCAAATCCCGCGACCGCCAGACACTGAAAGACCTCCTCTCAAGCTATTTCAAAGGAAGCCCTCTACCCCGCCGCAGACGCCAGTCTGGAGAGCATCAAGTACCAGCTCATTGAGTTCATTATCTGCACCATGCAGGAGCTTAAGTCCTCCCCTTGTCCAACACAGACATTGAGGTACAGAAAAAAGGAGGCCTTTCGCATTATCGGTTCCGCCTTTTCCCTGAAAGAGCTTAAGGAGAAGCTCTTCCAGTTTTTCGCCGCGCTCATGGACCAGTTAGGCGAGACCTCCAGCCCCACCTACTCCTTCCTGGTGCAGAATGCCCTGAACCATGTCCGGAACAACTACCAGGACATCAACCTCTCCCTGAAAACCCTGGCTGCCCAGATGGAGGTCAACGCTGCCTACCTGGGACGTCAGTTCGCACTGGAGACCAATGAGTACTTTTCAGATTATTTGAATAAGATCCGCATATCCAGAGCCATTCAACTGCTGGAAAATACCACCTGGAAGACCGCCGCCATAGCAGAGGCAGTGGGATTTGCAAATATCAGTTACTTTTTACAATCTTTAAAAAGATTACAGGGGAAGACCCGGAGATTACCGGAAGAACACATGACACGAGAACATCTTAACATTTTTCTTATATACAAACGAGTCCCGCAGAATATGGCTGCGGGACTTTTCCTTTTTTGCGCAAAAAAACACCGCTCCCGCGGCCCTACATTCCGCAAAAACAGTGTTCAGTGCGCGATCAGGGGTTCGAACCCTGGACACCCTGATTAAGAGTTATCGTTAGTGGCAAAAGCCGCTTAATTAGGGCGTTTTGCAAGGATTTTAAGACAACCTGATTTTTTATGTATTTACTTTATGCCGTATATTTTTTAGTTACTTTTTCAGCTTTTTGCTTGTCTTGATCTTTTCGTTGATTTCTTTTTTCTGTTTCCTTTTGACTTTTCTGTGCTGTTTCGTTTCCTCGTGTTGTCATCTTCAGAAAGTTTTCTGTTAAATTGTCAATTTCTTCTTTTGATACTTCTGTTTTCGGTTGTTGTTTCTTTTTAAACATGTCCCACACTCCTTTTCCATTTTTTACCATTATACACTATTTTTTTTTAACCAGTCTTGGAAATTGATGATTTTTCCATCTCCAATTTTTGTTTGTTTTTCGGCTAATTTCTAGTGTAAATTTTACAATTTCTTTTGCTTCTTCGTTCGCTGAATGGTATGCATTAAGTAATAATTTATCTTCATTTGATAATTCTTTTCTTCTTTGCCTGTTAGTAGCCATTCCATGGATACATCAAAATGTTGGGCAATTAAATATAGTTTATCGCATCTTGGTGAGCTTTTTTCCCATCCTCTTATGGTTGCATTGCCTAGTCCTACTGTTTTTTCAAGTGTTTTAATGTTTATTCCTTGTTTTTCTGCTAACCATTTTATCCTTTCAACTATGTTCATGATTTCCTCCAAAAATTAGATTTTTCTCTATTTTTTCTCTTGACAAATAGGTAATTATCTACTATAATATAATTGTAAGTAGATAGTTTCCTAATAAGTTTTAAAAAATCATTATAACACAAAAATCATTTAAGAGTAAAGGAAAGGCAAGGGTAAAAAAGATGAAGAAAGAGTATATTGACGGGTTATTCGAGAAAATGGACTACAAAATGGCTTATGACAAGGTGCGTATGGAGATTTATTCTCTCTTGTGTTCCGGGGAAATGAGCTATTTGGAATCTCGTGAACTAATTGGATATATTAACGAGAAATATGACGCAATTTGCTGGGGAAGGCAGGGGTGAAAGGTATGAAGAAAAAAGAATTAAGGGAGTGTTTTAATTGGGAATTTGACTTAATAGTTGGGCTTATTGAGAAGCGGGTTGCAATAAAAGATTATGAATCGGCAAAAGTTTTTTGTGATCAGCTTACAGGATTGCTCGATTTTTCGGTTAGAATTGGTATTTTGACGGAGCCGGAAAGAAATCGTTTGATAAGACATTACCGTAATTTAGTTTTGGGGGTGTTAGTTTGCAAATAAAAAATGAAGATCTTGAGAAATGCATGGAGCACTTAAGAAAAAATGATGAAGGCCATAGGCTGGAAACAGTGGAAAACCGCCTAATGTTTTCAGGTGGCTACCTGAATAAGTATACGGACATTGTGCGATTGCTGTATACAATCTTAGATCCAAAAATTGACATGTAACAAGGCATGACGTGGTTTAAGGGAGATAAAAAGCCTGTCCCTTAAGAGGCTTTCCGCCCTTGCTTAAGATGTAAATAACAAAAATATATATAAGCCGTAACGGCAGAAAGTGAGGATTTTATGAAACTGGATGGAGAAATGATCTTAATAGGACTTGAGGAGCGTCAGGGGAAGAAGGACCCCACAAAGGTGTACAAGATGGCCCTGTTTGCACAGGGACGGATACGCTTGATTGTACGTGCTCAGATGCGGCATTTACGGTTTTGCAAGCTCTCCCGCCCTACTCTCTTGTGCATGTGTGCCTGGACTATAATCACACTTATAAGTCAATCAAGCTGTCAGAGGCCCGGCAGGTAAAGCTTGCTAACAAGGCCACGGCTTAAGGTGTGCGGTTAGGCCCTCCAACACGGGAGCCGGAGGCCCCATGGGCCGTAGAAACCCGTGAACACGCCCGTGTCGGGCGTGTTGATTACCCGGGAAACTTTAAGCAAATGCCCGGTAGAGTCAGCTTGTCGGGTTGCCTGGGGCCTTCCGCCGCCTCAGATCGGGCATTTGGTTGATTATGCATTTAGGCTTATGGTAGTGCGCTTGACAACGTAAATGTGTCAACCCCCGTAAGTGGGGGCGGTGCCTTAATGATCCTGGCCTGAGACAAGGAATTTTTAGAGTAACTTCCATCCCGTGAGCAGTCGGCTTTCGCCCGGGAGGAAAATCCGTACCAGGACTTTTTTCCCCGGGCGAAAGCCGACTGCTCACGGGGCAAAGACTATCGGTTAAGCCATATTCTATGGCCTGAGACAAGGAAGTGCTTTTAACTAGTGATTTTCTACTCTTTTCGCTAAAATCATATCCTATGGCTTGAGACAAGGAAGTGCTTTTTTGAAATATAGCCGTAAAAATCGGCGTAAATAAGAATGGAGGTAGTGCAGAATGGGGATTTTAAAACAGGAAAAAACCGGAGGTGAAACTTCTGATAATATTACTGAAAAGCAGTGGAATACTGTGCTGGAACTTTCCCAGGCTTCACCGGATCAACTTGCTCTTTATCGTACACAAGCGGTAATTAAGCTTGACGAGACTTTAAAACTGCAAATAAAAACGCTAAAGACAATCAAAAAGCTACTTATAGCGGCGGTGGTCTGTCTGGTAATTATTGCATTGTTTGTATAGGAGGGTAACATGGATGAAATGCTTGTACAGACTGAAACGTCTGATATACAAGGCGAAATCCTTGAGGTTTTGCGTGGAATATCGTCTAAGCTTGATACTGTCCAGGATGATTTACACACTCTGGCGGCTTCTCAAGTGAGTGAAGCCTCGGAGGAGGTTCTGCTAGGCGAACCGGAAACGCAGTTTTCGGCAGACGCAGAACCGGGGACTGAGGCTGAGACAGAAACGGAGCCGCTATACAGAGAGGCCCTGCAAGGGATTCAGGTGTCGCTGGACAATATTGGTGGTCGTCTTGATAGTATGGACTATCAACCGACCATGACGGAAATAAGGGATTTAAATAATGATATGATAGAGCTTTCACAGGCTTCTAATTCTATAAATTTTGGTATATTTGCTATTGTGTCCGTACTTGTGGGTGCATTAGCTGTGGGGCTGTTTTTCCAGATATGGAGGATTTAACATGAGTATTTATTCAGAGGAGATTATTCGTTACATAGCATCGGATTTGTTTCCGATATGTATGTTGGCTGGTTTTGTATTCTTTTTTTGTTTTAGCCCTACTTGGATATGTTATTTTAAGGCATTAAGCCTTTTAAATAAATAAAAAAATACAAATTAAGGAGGTATGTACATGGAAGGTATTTCAACTGCTTTTACTACTGCATTAACAACTATTCAGGGCGACGCAATGTCACTGATCAGTGCGGCACTTCCGCCAGCGCTCATTATTGCAGGTACGTTCATTGCGGTCAAGCTGGGCATCCGATTCTTTAAGTCGGTTGCAAACTAAGGTGGGCCGGGGCGGTACGGTATTTATAACCGTATCGCTCTTTTTATGCCCAAAAATGGGCAGAACGGAGGGATTTATTGAAAAAAAGGCTTGTCTGTCTGAGCATGGCATTTATGGTGCTTATCTGCTCTCTTTTGTCTCCACTAGCTTTGACGGTGCGTGCAGAGGATAGTTGGACAGACATATTGGTACAGGGATATGCTACGGCAAAATATGTGATCGCGTCTGTATTTGGTCTTGTCAGCGAAGATCAACATACGTACTTGGAAAACCAGCAGGAATATAAGGATTTTATGGATCAATTTGTGAAAGATCATGAAGCAGAATATAGAACTGGTAAAGATGTAACGATGTCTTCTGAGGATTTGCAAAAAAGCTGTATGCCATTGTTAAAGAATCTTTAAGCGCACAAGATGGATACTATATTTTGACTCCTAATTTGTCTTTTGATGATGCTATTAATAGATTTTGTATATGGGATTCTTCTTATGCGCAATATGAGGCACATTTTCGGGAGGTCTTATCTAAAAAAATTCTAGGGCGACTGAGATCTATATAGGTGTCAATCTACCTGAAATGTCTGCAGCTTTTTCGGGTCAGAATCCTTTTCTCTATCGTAATATTTCGGATGGCACTTATATGTTTGTTGGTTCTGATGGTTATTTACTATCATCTTCCGGGACTAGTGATAAGCCTCCAGGATCGTCTGATCGTGATGGATATTTAAAATATGTGTCGAACATTTATTCTTATCTTAGTGATTATAGAATAAATGACTCTCGCTGTTGGGCTACTTTTAATGATTTGGATTTTGCGTATGTGTATGGGCAAAAGCCTTTTAAGATTTTTTATGATTATGAATCTTTGTATCGATATGTAAATGGTGATCCTACATCGTCAAATTACGCTGGCAGTAAATTTTATAATTTTTCTGTGTCCGGTGGTATTAACATAAGTCCTAAAGTTTATGTGGATGCCTCTAAGACGGAAAATGTTGAAAAGAAATATTATGAGAAAATTAATAATCAAGTTGTTAATAACCCTGGGATATCCGAATCAGATCTGCAAGATATGATAGATAAGAGTATTGCGGAGATGGTAAAGGAGTTTGAGGATATGCAGAATCCTGAAACAGAGCCAGGGACGGAGCCGGGAACAGAGCCAGGGACAGAGCCAGGAACAGAACCGGGGACGGAGCCTGGTGGGGATGCTGGGCATTATGATAATATCCTCCAACAAATTTATGACAAGCTTGTAGAGATGCACGAGGCTATTAAAAAAATCAAGCCTGGTGGTGGCGGATCTACTGCTGGAGCCTTTTTGGGGTCTGCCTTGGGCAATTTGGTATCTGACTTGGTAGACGGCATTATGGGTGGTACGGATACCGTGGAGGATGCTGTTGCTGATATAACAGGCCGCTTTTCAAAGTTGGTGGATGTTAGTAAGACAAGATTTCCGTTCAGCTTGCCCTGGGATATGATCGTGATATTTAAATCGTTGGCAAGATCGCCAGAGACTCCTAAATTTGAGGTGCCTTTTGAAATTAAATCTATGGGATTTTCTCATACGATTGAGGTTGATTTTGCTCGCTTTGAAACTCTCTCAAAATTAAGTCGGACGTTTTTTAGCTTGATATTTGCGGTTGTTCTTGTGCGGCTTACTATAATGATGATTGATCGGGGGATTTAGAGTGATTGACATTGTAATTAATATATTGACTGGCATTATATCTATACTGCCTATGTCACCTATAGCCGCATACGTGGACAAATTGTCTGAGATACCGTTTTTGGCTATGGTTAACTGGTTTATACCTTTTGACGTTTTCTTGGGCTTGCTTGAGTCCTGGGGTATATGTATGGGTCTGTATTACATTTACCGGAAAACAACAGGACAGATAAAACAATAGGGGGTGTTTTTATGTCTGTATATTTTTTAGTGGCAAACCTGGGTCTGGTAAGAGTCTCCATGCCGCAAAGATGATTGATCAGTGGGTGCGTAAAGGCCGTAATGTGATTGCAAATTTCCCGGTCAATGACAATTTTTGGGCCAAAAGAGGCGTCAAGATAAATTAGGCAAGGTAATTATGGTTACTAATGAGGAGTTGCTTAAATATGGCATACGTGGCCTTGTGGGGTATGCTTCACAATTTCATAAACGCCAACCAGATGGGCAGATGATTGAGAAACAGACGCTTGTTATTATCGATGAGTGTCAGACTATTTTTAATTCTCGGTCATGGAATACTAAGGGCCGTTCTGACTGGATCAGTATGTTTACTCAGCATCGTAAATTTGGCTTTGAGTTCCTCTTGATTTCGCAAGATAAAGTTTTCGTGGACAAACAGATCCGGGCGGTTTTTGAATGGGACTATGAGCATCGTAATTTAAAAAGTTTAAGACCTTCGGCTGGCTTCTTTCTTTGGTCCTGGGAGGTAACTTTTTTTATTGTGGTAGTAAAAAGTATGTCTGTGGGTAAAAAGACCATACGGAGTGCTTGGGGGCCTCTAAACGGTATTACAAGCTGTACGATAGTTACCGACTATTTGATACAACGGTCTTGCGGGCTAACTATTGACCTGTGCCGGAGCTTGGGGCAGGGGCCCCAACTAGGCGCATGTCAATAGTTAGCCGCAGGGCGGACGTGCCGGGCGGCCCTACTTGACTATAGCAACACTTAACACCCTTTTCCGTCCATCACGGACTAACCGGGCTTGATCGGTATGTTAGTGTCTTTCCTGCAGAGACACTCTAAGGGTGTGAAAAATCGAATAAAAGGCAAGGTGTATCTATGTATAATGTCAAGGTTAAAGACTATGGAAATGGTCAGGTGCAGACTCGTATATACAGCCATCCTGTGTATACGGGTGATAAAAAAGCAAGCCGGAGCGACAAGAAATGTCGGAAACGCCTTTTGAACCGGGCGTAATGGTTCCGGTGGTCTTTGAATTTGAGGATGCAGAAAAACAACATGAAAGAAGCGTGAGCGTATCGATGAAAAGAGCGAAACAAAAAATATATGATTTGAGCAGGGCGATGAATGGGAATATTTCGTGACCTTAACCTTTGATCCCAATAAAGTACATAGATATGATTATACAGATTGCGTAAAAAATTGAGTAAATGGCTTAACCATATGCGCCCATTATGCGGGCCTGATTTTAAATACTTGGTGGTGCCTGAGTTGCACAAAGATGGGGCCTATCACTTTCACGGGCTTTTTGCTGGGTGTGATGGCATTGAAATTGTAGACAGTGGGCATGTAACCCGATCTGGTGACACAATCTACAATTTTGGTAAGTATAAGCTTGGATGGTCAACTGCAACAAAAGTTGCAGTCAATGAGGCCGTCACAAAGTATATAACAAAGTACTGCACAAAGGAGTTGGTGGAAAATACCAAAAATAAGCGGAGATATTGGGCTTCCAGAAATTTGGATGTTCCTGCGGAAACTACCATAATGATGGACTATCAAGACACGGTGCTGCTACACGAGGAGCTTGTGTCTGATGATATCCAGCATTTCAAGACAACAAATTACTGGATTGGCCCGGCACGCCGGGCGGTCTCATATTATGAGCATTTGGAGGGGATACAGAATGATAATACCTTTTACACAAGCTTTTAATGACTTTTTTATTAAGTAGGCATTTGGCTGGGTTATCAGGCAAAACAGTAAAATGCTATACAGAGTTTATTTTTCCGTTTGTCAAAATGTATGAGAATCGGTATTTGGAGGATTTGACGCGCCAGGACATAGATAAGTATCTTGAGACATTGTATAAGCGTGATCTCTCTCAGGCATCAGGGCAACGTATATTAGGCATATCAAGATATTTTTTGCGGTGGTGCGAGGAGGAGTATGCTGTTGATTTTATGGGTCGTAAAATCCGGGTTCCGAAATCGCCTAAAAAGGTCGTATATGTCTACGATAATGATGAGATATGCCAGATATTTCAGGCGGTGCGATCTGGTGAGGAGTGGTTGATTTTGCGCAATCGTGCGGTAATAGCTCTGATGCTGGATAGCGGCTTAAGACAAAATGAGGTGTGTCAGCTTGACAAGTCAGATGTCCATTACAATCAGGCTTACATACGGGTGCGGGGTAAAGGAGATAAAGAGCGGTATGTGCCATTGGGTAATAATAGCTTGCGATTTATCAAGCTGTATCTAGCAGAGGTGCCGCATGATTGTAATTACTTGTTTGTAGATTGTAATGGTCATCGGATCACCTGCAATGCGATCCGGCAGTTGATCTATAAGATAGGCCGCAACTTGCCTTTTGAGTTTAGCTCTCACAAGCTTAGACATAACTTTGCGACTAACTATTGCTTGGATCAATACCGCCAGCATGGGCAGGTAGATGCATACCGCCTTATGGTCTTAATGGGTCATGAGGACTTACAAACTACAATGCGTTATATACACATGGCAAACCAGCTTATAGCCATGCAGACGCAAATATCGCATTTGGATCAAATAGGGATATCGTGAGGTGATTATATGATACATGATCTATTCTTTGGATATGGTTATCTGGCATTGTGCTTATGTATATTTTATCCGTATTTTAAAGGTAGTAATAAGTCTTTTGCCTGTGTCGTATTTGTGTCGGTTGTTTATGTATTTGTAGCGTATATAGATCATTCGAGGAGATGGGCTAAAAAATCTAAGCAAACTTATGCAAGATGTCGTAATCGCAAGTGTTTGGATGGGTATACATGTTCAGAGTCCGCTTGTGACTTGATGGATAAAATAGAGGGGGTGTTATGATGCAAAAAGAATGTGTAAACTGTAAATATTGGGTGAAATATCGTAATTCTAATCAACATTATTGCAGTGTTGGTTATTGCAAAAGAAAAGATAAATTTGATATAGCCGCATATTACCTATATACGGGTAACATGCGGCTATTTTTTTGCACAAAAAACACCGCTCCGCGGCCCTACATTCCGCAAAAACAGTGTTCAGTGCGCGATCAGGGGTTCGAACCCTGGACACCCTGATTAAGAGTCAGGTGCTCTGCCAGCTGAGCTAATCGCGCATTTGCTATTTATATATTTCGTAACGCAAGAGCTATTATATTATATTGTTTTACAAAATGCAAGTGTTTTTTATAAATTTTTTTATTTTTTCAAAAATTGGTAATAGTTCAGAGGGGTCTGGTGGGTTACTGGCTGAGAGGGGAAGCTGTTTCCCGTAGGCGGGAGATGGTGCCACTCAGGCGATTTTCTAACAAGCTTTGGGAAATCTCTGGGTTCCAGAACACAGTCACCCGGGCGTTGGCAGCTCTCTAAGCAAACATTTTACGTGCGTTTTTAGCGGCGGGGAAATGACCGTTTACGGAAACTTGGACGCGAAGGCCAATGTCATCTACTTTAGATATTACGCACCTTGACAACTAAATAATGCACAAATAACGAGTGATATTTTTGTTGGTTTTATTTCTGCTTTAGGTATTGACATGGCAGCCAAGATGTGCAATGCATCTTATATAACCATCTATTAGGAGGTGTGCCTATGTTTGATACTTTTAAATCAGACCTTTGGATTATTGGACCAGTTACTTGACGACCCTCAGTTCATTAAGGACAACCGGACTTCTGAAAAAGCTTTCTCCAGAAAACGCATTCTGGACTTTAAGACGGTTTTCTATTGTATCTGTTCTTCGCAAAAACGTTCGCTCCATACAGAACTGTCTTCCTTTCTTATGAAAGCTTCCCGCGACATACCTGTATTTTCACCACAGGCCTTTTCGAAAGCCCGTTATAAGATCCATCCAGGGGCTTTTATGCAGCGTTTCGGCAGTCGGCAAAACGCTTCTGCATAGAAAAAAAGATCTGATCACCCTGCATGGATACCGCGTTTTTGCTGTTGACGGCACCTCCCTCCTTCTTCCGGATACTCCCCAAAACAGGGATACCATTGGCTCCTGTGGAAATGCCCAAAGACTTATGCCTCTGCTTCTGCCTCTATTTTCTATGATGTTTTAAATGATATCGTTATAGATGCAGTGATCGGACGGCTTTTCTTCTGAACGAAAGGACTGCTATGACATGATTGAAAAAACAGAGGACGCTTCTTTCACCAGTTCCAAAAATTAATTCTCATGGACCGCGGATGCCCATCCAGGAAATGTACCTGTTCCTGAAAACCATGGATATCAATATTTAGTGCGTTTACAGAGCGCCGTCCCCAAGGCAGTGCTGGATATGGAGGGAGACGATAACATCATTATAGACAGCAGGAACCACTCCATTGTAAAAAGAATCCACAAAAATCCATCTCCTCCCGGGGAAACAGAGTATCTGGCCACCAACCTGTTCGATCCCAGATACACAGTGGAAGACTTCATATCATTTATATCATCTGCGCTGGAGTATTGAGACAAAATACCTAGACATCAAACATAAAACAGAGCTGGAAAAGTTTACCGGATACCGTCCGGATGGGATACGCCAGGATTTTTACGTCTGCCTGCTTTTTATTAAACCTTTCTGCAATGCTAAAAAGAGAAGCAGAAAAAGAAGGACAAAAAAGAAAGAGTAAGTGGGTATACCAGATATCCATAACTGCGGTGATAAACCTGATGCGTGAAAATATGGTAGTGCTGTTGTATGGTGCTGTCCCCAGGATACCTATACTGGAAAAAGATGTCGGAAGTCCTAAAAATAAGCGCTCAGCGATTCGTCCCGACGACATTCTGAGCGCAAGAGACCAAGAACAGTGAAAAGATACATTCTTAATCATAAATAAAACCACACGCTAATATGAATTTTATTTAGGCCTTGTGTATTTTTTCGCTTGGTCTCTTTAAGTTTACCTTAAATTATTAGATTTGTCATTCGAAATTTTTTGTACATTATTTAGTTGTCAAGGTACTCTTTAAATTTGGTTAACACTACAACGCCTAAAATAGAGCAAACAAGGAACAAGCATAAAACAAACCTCGTATGAAGGGTTACTTTAGCTGTTCAAAAGAAATTTTAAGTACACGAAAGAATCTCTCCGGGTATCCCGGAAAGCAACCGCCGTGTTCTGCTATTGGTTTCTTATTTCCAAGCCTGGCGGCATTCGCCTCTTCTTTTTCTTTCGACAAAAGCATTCATAGGAATGCCTGTTCTTTTTTCAGACGATAGACAACAATTCCGATCAATTCCTTTGTATGTTTCACAAACACAACAGATTCCGTAAGCTATCAGCAGCCTGACCATTGGCCATGTCAGACTGCTCCCTCTTTTTATCTCTATCTGCAGCTCCGTAATAAAAAACTGTGCCAGCATTACTAGCAGCATATGCCTTCCCCATGCTCGGTAGGTCCTGCTCTCATAGTCCCCATTCCCAGATGACTTTTGCATTTCTTCGAAGCATTGTTCGATCGGCCAGCGCATCAGACATGCCTTGTCTAATTCTTCCCGGCTGATTCCCCCTGGTGCATTGGATAAGAAATATTTGATGGTCCCGTCTTCATGTTTCCTTATATAAAGCCAGACCTCTTCATCCGGAACTGTCAGCTTTGTCCTGCCTGAATTCCCGCTGTAATGAGTCTGGTACGATACACAGCGGATATTCTTCGTTTCTGCATAGATGGGTCCCTTAGACCCATCTCCCAGATACACTTCCTTCCACGGAATACTCTCATCGTTTGCAATCTCTTCCACATAGATTGGTGGAAATGAAGGATGTATCCGTCGTTTTCCTCCCTGTCCCGCCCGTTTTGACGGTATCATTTCCGGCATGGAGCGGAATATCTTCTCATTTTTCCGTACCGCTGCAAAGTAATATTTGTCAGCTGGAAGGCTTTTCAGAAAACTATGGTCACTTCCAAAAGACGCATCACAGCCGATCCATTTGATTTGAAGATATCGGCGGAAAATATTTGCGCCAATCGTTCTTGTGCCATCTCATTTTGGTCTGAAACTTAAGCTCCCCGGGCAGCTTTGCCCGTTTTCTATGCTCTTCATATTCCGAGCCAAACCATTTTTGGGGATATAAAGCCTGGCATCCAGCAGTGCATGGCCCTGGGAATTGGAATATGCCAAAAATACACCAGCCTGACAATTCTCATTCTTTCCAAGTCTCCCGCAATACTGCCTGGCAACACCCGGTGAATAAGTCCTTTCTTCACAAAATCACTCTCATCAATACAAAGCATGGACTCTGGAGCAGATAAGCGGTCTGCTACCAATGTTTGATATTTTTGAGATACTCCTGTTCTGGAAAGGTGGAACGGGCCATAAAATTCTGTAGCCCACGGACGGCTTCCGGCCCTTTTAGGAACAACGCAATCGGCTCTACAGATTTCCTTTCAAGATTACTCAAAAGTCCTTTTATATACAATGCTAATTGAGCCTTATGAGTCCGATTCGTATTGACCGAGTCGAAATCGGATAGATACTGCTCAAGCCTAGCTGCTGTTTCAACCTCTGTCAACTGGTTTCCAAGCACTTCCTTTGCCCAATACGAATCTGTTTCATAATTACTTGTTAACATTTCATCACCCCTCTTTATTTTAACACTTTTACAAGGGCGTGGTATAGTCCTTTACTCTACTTTGGGCGTTGTAGTGTTAAGTTGATGACATTGGACGCGAAGGCTTTCCTGAGCGTCCTTAGTTGCAGTTAACGGTCAGTTCCTGCATTTTGGCTGAAATGGAAGTTCATACAAATTTAATTTCCTTCCTTGCATCCTCCCTGCAAAACATCTATAATAATCTTTAATAATAGAAAATTACAGCAAAGAGGTACTTATGGAAGCAAACACGCAGAAATCACCGGATCAGACCGGCTCGGCTCCGGACATAGCCAAACGGGAGGCAGACCCCGGTTCCAGGAAATTTAAAGCAAACAGCAGATACTTTACCATATCGATCTATGCGATCGGCGTCATTTTTGTGGGCGTCATTATCATTAAGCTGTTTTGTCCTGGGTGAAACCATACAAACTGCCAAGGAAATCATTAACATCCTGATGCCCTTTATCATAGGAATACTCATCGCCTTTATCTTAAACCCTGTGGTCAGAAAGATCAGTATGCTCCTGGGCAGATTCCTGAAGATGAAGGATAAGACTCCCAGAAAGGTGCTCTCCATAGCCATTGCTTATCTTTTGGTTATCGGTATGATTGCGGTGGTGCTTTTTGGAATTATTCCCCAGATCATCTCCAGTATCACAGATCTGGTCAACTACATTCCCACAGCCGTTAATCAGATTTACCACTTTGTTGACAATCTGGAGGAGCACTTCCCCACCCTGGATATGGAGGTTGTCCGCAACACCATCAACAATGCCATTCCGGATATGATCAATTATGTAAAGGACTTTGCCACCAACATCGTGCCTGCTCTGTATCAGGTTTCCATGTCTATTCTACAGTGGATGCTAAACCTGGCTATTGCGATTATTGTGTCCATCTACATGCTCTCTGACAAAAAGATACTGATCCATTCCATGAAGGCCATTGTATACGCCTTTGTCCCTGTAAAGCGAATCCCCTCTACTGTAGAGGTGCTAAAGGAGGCAAATCACCTGTTCAGCAGCTTCATCGATGGAAAGGCTATTGACTCCACGATCATCGGGGGTACTGTGTTTTCTCTTTATGAGTCTGCTGCAGCTGCCTTACACAGTGCTGATCAGCGTGATAGTGGGGGTTACCAACATGATTCCTTATTTCGGTCCCTTTATCGGAGCAGTACCCGGTGTTCTGATCATGCTTCTGGTCAGTCCCCTGCAGGCTTTGATCTTTGTCATTTTGATTTTAGTGCTCCAGCAGTTTGACGGCCTGATCTTAGGACCCAAGATTCTGGGGACTCCACCGGGCTGAAGCCCCTATGGATCATCATTGCCATCACCATCGGCGGCAGCGTTGCCGGAGTGCTGGGCATGTTCCTGGGGGTACCCGTGGTGGCGTTCCTGCGCTACCTGCTGAACCGCCTGCTCACCTCCAGGCTAAAAAAGCGGAACATGGAGAACTTAAACAATATTACATTAGAGTGATTTCTCTGTACAACACAGGAAAGGACGTGAAGCTTTTTGTCCCAGACTACAAAGCGGGCTCTGGAAGGCAAGAAGACGTATATGTCTACCACTCCGTCAGCCGGGAGCTGGTGGAACGCTATCTCTGCAATGTCACTTGTCAGCTCCTAATATGGCGGAGGAAAAAAGCCGCAGGTATGTGCGTGCGGAGGATAAACAGTTCGTCGCTGATTTTTACAAGTTTGCATTTGTGTAACCGTTGCTGGACTGGATTCGGAAGGGTATGAAAGAGAAGCCCGGACACATTGCGGAGAATGTCTGAATTTTATACGATGCCACAGTCCTGTCGAAAGTTTCGGCAGGGCTGTTTTTTGATCATAGGAAAGTCCTCTGAACTTTCCTATGATGCAAAAAAACGCCCGCTGGGATCGCACAGCGGCGGAAAGGAATTATGTCGCTAAAGCGACCCGCCGCAGGCGGAGAATCCCGCGAGCGGGATTCTTTTTATCTATGAAAGACTGCCCTGGAAACCATTATGCTAGATTTACAGGCACAGTAAATATCAGGAAAACAGCGAGGAGGTTTCTATATGTATTATTCAGGTGGTAAGTTTGAAGCATTTGCACATCCCCAAAAAACCAGAGGGCGTTGACCACAAATCCGCATATCTGGCGGGCAATCGCCTTGCATCCCTTTCTTCCGCCTGCTTTTTGGTCCGGGACGGTCAGATGAAAGAGGAACATATCCATATTTTAGAGGGGCTAAAGATACCGGGAGGTTCCTGCGATGGAATCAAGGACCCCTCTAAGGGATTCATTATGCGGGTCAGCCGGGGATGGACAATCATTTTGAATGTCTCTGAGACCTCCGCAGAGCTGCCGGAGAAAAAAAAGCGCTGAAAAAATATCCGGAACTGTGATAGAGGAACTGTTGCAAAGATATCACCTGATTTAAAGGTAGAAAATGGATTATCCTTACCCGATAATCGAATATTGCAAAGTATTTCTTCTTTTTTCTCACACTTCACCCCAGAAATATGCAATTGTGCACAGTTCGTACACGTGCCGTAAAAAGAAAGGAGAATGCTTATGAAAAAAAGAAGAAACAATGGGTATCCCTGTTCCTGGCTGCGGCCCTGGTGGCCCAGTCTGCACTCCCTGTCTCTGCCGCACAGGCAGGGTATGGCGAGATGTCCATCACACAGGAGGAAGTCCAAAGCCGAGCGGCAGAGGCGGTCAGGACTTGGCTTTCCGAGGAGGAATACGGGACCCAAGGTGTGACCATCGCCGGAAACGAGGCAGAACCGTACAAAGTTTCAGCTGAGGATCTGAACTTATTCGAGGGGTTGGGCAGCGCTACTATGACAGCCACCTTTAAGACCTCGGCCAGCGGAATTCAGGCATTATTTGCAGTAAACGGAAGGTCTGAGCCCAGTTCAACAAATAACTATATCAGCCTTTATGTCAACGGGTCCACGCTGGGCTCTGAGATCCGAAATAATACCGATACTAATTTACACATTTTTAAAGATACCGGTATTGCACTGAATAACGGCAAGTGGCATACCGCTACACTCACCGTGTCCAAAGATCAGTACTACAGACTCTATATTGACGGCGTAAAACTGTTGGAACAAAGTGCCGCTTCCACCAGCTTTGTTGACAACCTGGGATGGGCACTGCACTCGGTCACCTTTGGACGCGCGGACCGGGGCGGCGGCAACAACTACCCGTTCCAGGGAAATTTAAAGAATATCAAGTTTTATAACTCCGCCCTCTCCGAGGCAGATATCCTTGCGGACCATGAAACTACCATAAAGGATAAGTACGATGAAGACACCCTCAAGACAGAAGAATACGGCCTCTTTGATATGGGGGGACTACGATGCCTACAATTACCGGATTCCCGCTCTGGCGACCACTACAGAGGGAACTCTGATCGCCGCTGCTGACCGAAGGGCCACACACTGGAACGACTGGGGAAACATTGACACGGTTATCCGCCGCAGCACTGACAATGGAAAGACCTGGGATGATCCCATTACTGTGCTGGACTTAAAGACCCAGCCGTATTTCACAGGCACCCAGTCTGCCTTTGCCATAGATCCATGTGTGGTGGTGGAGGGGACAAAAGCGCAAATTCCGGGCGTATCTGGATGTTGGTGGATCTCTTCCCGGAAAGCACGGGCTTTGGCTCTGCAAACGCAGGCAGCGGATACGTAGAGAAAGATCGTCAAAAATACCTGGCCCTTTATGACACCGCCAGAGCAGAGTATACTGTGCGTGAAAATGGCGTAGTCTATGACAGTCAAGGTACCCCGACCGACTACGCAGTCAAGCTGGATACAAAAATGCCCCATCACGAGTACGGGGATCTCTATGAAAACGATGAGTACAAAGGAAACATCTTTTAAAGAGTACTGGTGAGGACAATGACACTGCTCCTCTCACGGTCCTTGTCACCAGCTATCTGTGTCTGACCTACAGCGATGATGACGGAACCACCTGGAGCCAGCCCCGGATTTTGAATGGTGAGGTGAAAGAAGAATGGATGAAATTTATCGGCACCGGTCCCGGCGTAGGCATTCAGCTTACAAAGGGCAGCCACGCAGGCCGTCTCATCTTCCCCATCTATTACACAAAAACGGGAACGGCAAACAGTCCTCCGCAAACATCTACAGTGACGACAATGGCCTCACCTGGCATCGCGGCAAATCCCCCAATGACGGCAGGATAAATGACAGCGGACAGGTCTCCGATTCCCAGGAGATGAACGGTCTCTCCGAGCTGACTGAGAGTCAGATTGTGGAGCTAAACAATGGCCATCTTGTACAGTTCATGAGAAATACCGGTGGCAGCTCAGGAAAGGTTGCTGTTTCTGTCAGTGCGGACGGCGGGGAAACCTGGGGCGATGTCACCTACACAGAGGCGCCGGAGGTCTACTGCCAGCTCTCTGTCATCCATTGCCCGGATCTGATCAATGGAAGTGAGTATGTCCTGATGTCCAACCCGGACGGTCCCAGCAGAAGCAACGGAGCTCTCCGCCTGGGCAAGGTCAACGCGGATGACACCATCACCTGGGAGAAGTCAAAGATGTTCCGCTCCGGCAATTACGCCTACTCCTGCCTGGCGGCCATGAGTGACGGAAACTACGGCTTGATGTACGAACACTCCAATGCCATCAAGTTCACCTCCTTTAACCTGAATTTTCTGGATGAGGATATTACCCCTGAACAATCCTGTAATCACCAGCATAAGCTGTGAGGTTGAAAAACGCAATCCGGACAGGGCCTCCATCCAGCCGGGAGACACCATGAACATCACCGCAGTTTTGGATCAGCCCGTCTTTACCACCGGTTCCCCTCACTGCGCATCAACTTAAACGGCAGCTACCGCCATGCCTCCTATGTTTCCGGAGGAAATGGAGACAGTACAATGCTCTTCTCCTACACCATTCCCAAGGGAGATCAGGGCAGCACTTCCTTCCTAGGTCCCAAGATCGTGTGCGATGAGAACAGTTCTGTCAAAAACAAACACGGTTACTCCGTAAGCTCCGGTGACCTGAATGTAGACCTGGGCTATATCGGTTATGATCCCACTTCCGAGCTGGGTGAGGTTCCGTTAGATAAAATTACAGCCACAGCCGGGTCGGAACACTCCGGTCAGGGCGCTATGAATGTACTGGATGGAAATGAAGAGACTCTTTGGCATACGGAGTGGAGCAGCGGCTATAACCGAAAGGATCACTGGCTGCTTTTAGATTTGGGTGATGTCTACACCGTAAAAAGGGCTTCCGCTATCAGCCCCGGCAGTCAGGCGGCATCAACGGTATTATCACCCAATACCGAATCGAAGTGAGTACGGACAATGTAACCTATACTCCCGCCGGGGAAGGCTCCTGGGCACAGGATAACGCCTGGAAGGTGGCATCCTTTACGCCAGTGAGAGCACGGTATGTCCGTCTCGTCTCCACAGCATCCGCAAGCGGGGGAAGCTGCTAATGAGTACACCTCCGCTGCCGAGGTCCGTGTGCTTGCAACGGAGTTTGAGGAGGACAAAGAGTCCCCGGATGCACCGGACAACCTTGAGGTGTCCAAGATCACCTCAGGCAGCGCAAAGATCAGCTGGGAGGCCGCCATCGACAATGGGGCGTAACCGGGTATTCCATCGCTTACGGTATCGCAGGTCAGGAAAAGCAGAGCATAAGCTTACCTTCTGAACTTTAAAGTACCGTACTGGCTGACCTGCAGCCAGAGAGCCACTATGAGATCGAGGTGACTGCATACGATGCGGCCGGGAATGTATCTCTTCCTGCCAAAGCTGCTTTCACCACCTTAAAAAGCAGAGGAGCCCAAAGACACCGAAGTTCCCTCCGCCCCTAAAACCTTCAGGCGTATGATATTACAACAGACATCGCTGTTATCAGCTGGGACGCTTCCACAGACAATGTGGGCGTAACCGGATATACAGTAACTTATCGCATTGCTGGTCAGGCGAAGCAGACTATCAGCCTTGACGGGGCTGCTCTCAGTGCCACCCTTACAGCCCTCAAGCCGGAGACCACATATGAGGTGGAAGTTACCGCAGAGGATGCCGCCGGCAATGTATCCTCTGCCGCTTCCCTGACCTTTTTTCCACCAAAAACCAGCGCCGGTAGATCCGAACCCAGGTGAAGACCCCAAACCCGGTGGAAATCCCAAGCCCGGTGAAGATCCCAAGCCCAATGTAGAGCTAAAGGCTGTGAAACTAAATGTCTCTAAAATTACACTGGGAGCTAAGGAAAAGCTTACCTTAAAAGCTACCGCCTCACCCTCTTCTGCTGAGCTTGGGAAACTAACCTTCAAGAGCAGTAACCAAAAAGTGGCAAAGGTAACTGCAAAGGAGTGGTAACGGCAGGCAAAAAGGGAAAGCAACGATCACCGTAACTGCAGCAAATGGTAAAAAGCCACCTGCAAGGTTACTGTCAAGAATGCACCAAAAAAGATAACACTGACCGCAAAGAAAAAAGACTCTCAGGGTAAAGAAAAACCCTTCAGCTAAAGGCAAAGCTGAACAGAGGAAGCGCTGGGAAAATCACCTTCAAGTCCAGCAACCGCAAGGTGGCAACGGTTGACTCCAAGGGCAAGGTGACTGCAAAGAAAAAGGGTAAGGTAACGATCACTGCCACTACCTACAATAAGAAAAAAGCGAAAATTACTATAAAAATTAAATAGCTGGCAAAAACGGCCAGACTGTGCACATTCCCCGCACAGCCTGGCCGGCCTACCTATTTGGATTTTTTCTTGTCATTGTTCAGGATGCCATTCACTTCATCCAGAGATCTTTTGATCACCAGCATCTTCTTATTCATCCCAGGCTTTATCATTACCGCCTGGCCGATCTTGTCCTTGATCCCCTGTTTTCTCGCCACCTGTCACACATCCTTTTGAGTAGCTGCCACGTACCCCTGCAGCCACCTTTTTTCTTCCATTATATGCTTCAGTCCGGAAACGGTTCGTTCATCAGGGGACCCATCCGCCTTCCCTCACTACGCTTCCTTCTCTGCTCCGGTTTGGCGGCTGATGATCATCTTGTGGATCGGATTCCCAAGACCGGAAAAACTTTTCCTCATACTCTGTCATCACATTTCCTCATCATGTCCTCTTCTCTGTGCAGATCATAGGTACAGGCATCCAGCGTCCATCCTGCCTCCCGGGCCTGCGTCAACGCAAAGTCAAACAGCCCCTGTTGTCCGTCTTGAACTCCACGGCTCCATCCCGTTTTAAAATCTGATCATAACGTGCCAGGAACTCTCTGGAGGGAAGTCTCCTCTTGGCATGCCGGTCCTTTGGCCATGGATCGGAAAAGTTCAGATAAATCTTCCCAACCTCCTCCCCTGCTCAAAAATCAGAGGCAGGTCCCTGGCATCAATGCAGAGATAACAGAGATTGGGAATTTCCTCCAGGGTCTCCCCTGTTTCTGCACAGCCCTCAGCAGCACACTGGTGTACCGCTCAATTCCCACATAGTTAATGTCCGGGTGCAATTTTGCCATCTCTGTGATGAATTTTTCCCTTTCCCATCCCCACCTCAATGTGTATGGGATTGCTGTTTCCAAAAAATCTGCTGCCAGGTCCCTTTCTTTTTTTTCCGGCTCGTGTATCACATAGGGACTTTCCAGCTATGATCTGGTCTGCACCAGGTATATTTCTAAGACGCATCCTTTTATCTCCTTGTACTTCCTTTTTTGTTACTGTTCACAGTAACATGCATAAATCCATGGAAAATCGCCTGCGGCGTTGGGATTTATGCACTCCTGAATCATTTTCTCACGGTCTGAGCAGTATATGCTCAGACCTGAGTGAACAGTAACCTTTTTTTCTACCGGGATTCTATCATAAAACTTTACAGATTACAATTTAGTTATGGCTTTTTTGAAAAATGGTGTATGATAAATAGTAGCAACAGCAGCAGATAGGAGGATACAAATATGGATATGATTGTAAACCGATTATCTGAGATTGAGCTGGCAGCTTCCAGAATCATGGAGGCCGCTGCCCTTGAAAAAAAAGGACCTCGAACAACAGTCTCAGGAAAACATCAAAGCCTTTGATGCAAAGATCGACCAGGAAACCAAAGAAAAGCTGCAGAAATTAAAAGGAAAACCTGGATGCTCAGATGGAGCAGGAGCTTTTTGCAGCTACGGCGGGATACGGATAAAACAATCCAGACAATTGAATCGGACTATAAGGCCAACCACGAACAGCTGGCCCGGCAGCTCCTTCAAAAAATGATAGAGGGGTAGACTATGGGAAACTTGTTATCCTACAGCGGAACCACCACCAAGATACGGGCCATACGCAGCCGGCTGTTGACGCCGGATAACTACCGGGAGCTGGCTTCCTCCAAAAATGTGACAGAGGCGCTGGCTTACCTGAAAAAGCAGCCCGGATACCGGGACCTGTTCGCCGGTGTGGAGGAGTCCGGTCTGCACAGAAGCGATATTGAGAAGATGCTCACCAATGCCATCTACATTGATTTTCAGAAAATATACCGTTTTGCTCCTGTGGAGCAGCGCAAGTTTTGGACCTCTACTTTCACAGGTATGAGGTCTCACTTCTGAAAACATGTATGCGGATGGTCTTTGACCACAGGGATATGACCCTGGATCTGCGGATCTTGAGGCCTTCTTTCAGAGGCACTCGGATATTGACTTAAGAAAGCTGTCCGCAAGCCAGTCGGTGGAGGAATTTGTGGCAAACCTGAAGGGCTCGATCTACTATCCCGCTCTGATGCGGCTGTCCAGTCTCCCAAACCCCACACTCTGGGACTATGAGATGGCCATTGACCTGTTCTATTTTAAATGGTTCTGGAACAATGGGGAGAAAACCCTGAGCAAGGCACAGCTTAAGTACTTCAAGGAAGCCTACGGCACCAAGATGGATCTTCTGAATGTGCGGTGGATTTACCGGTCCAGGCACTATTTTCAGATGACCCCCTGCGGATATCTATGCCCATCTGATTCCCGTTCTGTTTCACCTGCGGCGGGAGGAGGTCAAGGCAATGGTGGAAGCACCCGGCAAAGATGATTTTGCTGCTGCCGTAAAACGCACCTACTACGGCCGCCACTATGAGGACTACGACGCGGATACACTGGATGAGACTTACAATGTTATCCGGCAGAATGTACAGCGCAAGGCAACTGCCAAAGATCCTTATTCCGTGGCAACCGTGATTTCTTATCTCTTTGAAAAGAGCACGAAATCGATAAGCTGACGATTGTCCTGGAGTGCGTCCGCTATGGACTGACGCCCAGTGAAATACTGGAATATATTAAACATTAGACTTAGGAGGTGTGACCGGTGATTGTCAAAATGAAATTTCTAAGCATCACGGGTCCCAAGGCCGACATTGACCGTGTGGTAAATAAATACCTCTCCAAATACGAGATACATTTGGAAAACGCACTGTCGGAGCTTAAGACCGTAAAAAAACTTAAGACCTTATATTGAAATCAATCCCTACCGGGAATGGCTCTCTAAGGCCAATGAGTTTGCTGAACTTTTAAAAGATGACACCGATGTCCCCACAGAGGACATCACATTAGAGGAATCCATTGATGCCTTAAAGAATCTGGACAGCAGGATGGAAGCAATCCGCAAAAGGCGTTCAGAGCTTGAGGCCCACAGGGAGGAGCTATACACTTCCCTGCACAACATCGAGCCGTTTCTGGATTTTGACTACGATATCCACAGCGTGCTCCGTTTTAAGTATATCCGATACCGATTCGGCAAGATCGCCAAGGATTACTACGAGAAGCTGGAAAATATGTGTACGAAAACCTGGATACCGTATTTTTCAAATGCCACAGCGACGACCAGTATATCTGGGGCGTCTACTTTGCTCCCGCGGGCAGACCACCAAGTTGGACGCAGTTTACTCGTCCCTGCACTTTGAACGCGTGTACCTGCCGGATGAGTATGACGGAACTCCTAAGGAGGCCTATGACAAGCTGAACGCAGTGATCAGTGACTACACTGCTAAGATTGCAGAGTGCCAGAAAGAGATCCTGACCATCCTGTCAGATGAGAAGGCTGTTATCCTCTCTGCCAGGGAAAAAGCTGGCCTCCCTGTCCACGAACTTTGACGTGCGGAAGCTGGCTGCCTGTACCAAGGAAAAGCCAAAGGTCTTTTACATCCTGTGTGGATGGATGTCCGAGGCGGATGCCAGGGCCTTTGAACAGGATATTTCCAATGACAGCAATCTCTACTGTATTATAGAGGATGACCACAATAATCTGCTGAATCCTCCGCCCACCAAGCTGAAGAATCCCAGGCTGATACGGCCCTTTGAGATGTTTGTGCGGATGTACGGCCTCCCTCATACAATGAGCTAGACCCCACACCCTTTGTGGCCCTGACATACGCCTTTATCTTTGGAGCTATGTTTGGGGATGTGGGCCAGGGACTCTGCCTGGTACTGGGCGGCGCCCTGCTGTATAAGTTTAAAAAGCTGGATCTGGCTGCCATTATCAGCTGTGCCGGCGTATTCTCCGCCATCTTTGGTTTCCTGTTTGGAAGCTTCTTTGGCTTTGAGGATGTGCTGCCGGCCCTGTGGCTGCGGCCTACGGAGAGCATGACCACGCTGCCCTTTATCGGAAAACTGAACACGGTCTTTGTCGTTGCAATCGCTTTCGGTATGTTCCTGATCCTGATTACAATGATCTTCCACATCATAAATGCCGTCAAGGCCAAAGATGCTGAAAATACCTGGTTTGACACAAACGGCCTGGCCGGCTTTGTGTTCTACACAGCCGTGGTGGCTGTGGTTGCCCTGTTTATGACCGGCCATGCGCTGCCCGCGGGGATCGTTCTGGCAATTATGTTCCTTCTTCCCCTGCTCCTGATTGCTTTAAAAGAGCCTCTCACCAGGCTTGTGGAGCACAAGGCAGAGCTTCTGCCCGGTGGAAAGGGGATGTTCATTGTCCAGACCGTGTTTGAGATGTTCGAGGTACTCCTCAGCTACTTCTCCAACACCCTGTCCTTTGTCCGTATCGGTGCATTTGCAGTCAGCCATGCGGCGATGATGCAGGTGGTTATGATGCTGGCAGGCGCAGAAAACGGGGGCTCCCCCCAACTGGTTTGTCATTATCCTGGGAAATATCTTTGTCTGCGGCATGGAGGGACTGATCGTAGGCATTCAGGTACTCCGTTTCCAATATTATGAGATGTTCAGCCGTTTCTATAAAGGCGGCGGACGCGAGTTTAAATCCTTTACCAAAAGAAATGCAAAAGCATAACAGAATAAATCTTATTTATTGAAACAGGAGGAAATCTTATGTCAACTTTAGTCTCAATCACATTAGTCATCGCACTGGTACTCAGCATTATTGTTCCATTTGGAGCCTATTTGATCGGCGAGCGCAACAGGGGCCGTTACAAAACCTCCCTTGCTGTAAACTGCTTTTTTCTTCTTTGGTACACTGATCCTGGCCAACATCCTGGCCTTCACCAGCGATTCCACTGCCCTGGCAGCCGCATCAGCTTCTGCCGAAGGCGTCTCCGATCTGTCTGTGGGTATGGGGTATCTGGCCGCAGCACTTGTAACCGGATTGTCCTGTATCGGCGGCGGTATTGCAGTTGCCAGTGCTGCAAGCGCTGCTCTTGGAGCCATCAGCGAGGACCAGAGTATTCTGGGTAAATCACTGATTTTCGTAGGTCTTGCGGAAGGTGTTGCCCTTTACGGACTGATCATCTCCTTCATGATCTTAGGTAAACTGGGCTGATGAAGCTGTATCTCATCAGTGATAATGTGGACACCTACACGGGAATGAGACTGGCCGGCGTGGAGGGCTGCGTGGTCCATGAAAAAAATGAGCTCCGGAAGCCCTGGAGCGGACCATAGCAGACAAGAGCATCGGTATCATCCTTCTGACAGAAAAGTTTGGGAGAGAATTTCCAGACTTGGTGGATGATGTGAAGCTGAACCGAAAGCTCCCGCTGATTATTGAGATCCCGGATAGGCACGGCACAGGACGTAGACCGGACTTTATCACTTCTTACGTCAATGAAGCCATCGGAATAAAATTGTAAAGAAGGTGAAAAGCTTGACAACTGAGGAAAAATTAGAGCATTTCCAGGAAGCCTCCCTGCAGCGCGCCAAGGAGGACAGCATAGGCATGATCTCCGAGTATAAATCCTCCCTCAAAAAGCTGGAGGATGAGCACATCGCTGACAAAAAGCGCCAGGCAGACCTGCAGCTTCGGACAGAGGCCATCAGCCTGAAGCGGGCCAAGAACATGACACTGTCTAAAGAGAGGCTGGAGATCAAACGCCATATCATAAAGAAACACAATGAGTTAAAAGAGAAGCTTTTTGCAGAGGTGAAAATCAAGCTGGAGGAGTATGGACACCCCCGCGTATCAGGACCTCCTGGTACGCCAGATCGGGATATCCTGAAATTTGCCGGGAATGATAAGGTTACCATCTATATCGACCCTGCGGACTCCTCCAAGCTGCCCAGCTTGAGCGCAGCCGTCAACACCACCTCACGCTCTCCCAGTATTCATTCATGGGCGGCACAAGAGCCGTTGTGGAAAACCGCCACATCCTGATTGACAACTCCTTTGCCACAAAACTTGAGGAGGAGAAGGCGGCATTTACGTTTGACGGAGGTATCAGCCATGAATAAGACCGGAATTATCTATGGAATCAACGGCCCTGTCATCTACCTGAAGGGCAATACGGGGTTCCAGATGTCAGAGATGGTGTATGTGGGCAGAGAGCGCCTGGTGGGAGAAGTCATTGCACTTGACAGGGACACTACCACCATCCAGGTGTTTGAGGAGACCACAGGCTTAAAACCCGGTGAGACCGTGGAGGCCACAGGAGATGCCATCTCAGTGATCTTAGGCCCCGGGATTCTAAACAATATTTTGACGGAATCGAGCGGCCCTTGAGTGAGATCGCCAGATCCACAGGAAAATATATCGGGCGCGGTGTGAGCGTGGACTCCCTGGATACCTCCAAAAAGTGGGAGGTGCACATGACCGTGAAGAAAGGGGATGAGGTGAGCGCAGGAACCATCATTGCCGAGACGCAGGAAACCCCTGCCATACTTCACAAGTCCATGATTCCCCCAAAGCTTTCCGGCCGCGTGGTGGATGTGGTGCCGGATGGCTCTTACACCATCACGGAACCTCTGGTAACCATTCAGCTGGAAAACGGAAATGAAGAAAAAATCTGCCTGGCCCAGAAATGGCCGATCCGTATTCCCAGGCCCGCATCTGCCCGCTACGCAGCCAACCAGCCTCTGATAACCGGACAGCGTATCCTGGATACCCTGTTTCCCATAGCCAAGGGAGGCACAGCCGCCGTCCCCGGAGGCTTTGGAACTGGTAAGACCATGACCCAGCACCAGATCGCCAAGTGGTCCAATGCGGATATCATTATTTATATCGGCTGCGGAGAACGCGGTAACGAGATGACACAGGTATTGGAAGAGTTTTCAGAGCTGGTGGACCCCAGATCGGGGAAACCCGCTGATGGACCGGACCACCCTGATCGCCAATACCTCCAACATGCCGGTGGCTGCCCGTGAGGCCTCTATCTACACCGGCATCACCCTGGCGGAGTACTACCGGGATATGGGTTACTCGGTGGCCGTCATGGCGGACTCCACCTCCCGCTGGGCCGAGGCCCTGAGGGAAATCTCCGGACGGCTGGAGGAGATGCCGGCGGAGGAGGGCTTCCCCGCCTACCTGGCATCCCGGCTTTCCGCCTTCTATGAGCGCTCCGGCCTGATGCAGAACTTAAACGGAACAGAGGGCAGTGTATCCATCATCGGAGCTGTCTCCCCCAGGGTGGAGATTTCTCTCCGAGCCGGTGACCCAGAACACCAAGCGCTTTGTGCGCTGCTTCTGGGCCCTGGACAAATCCCTGGCCTACGCAAGGCATTTCCCGGCCATCCACTGGCTCACCAGCTACAGCGAGTATCTCAATGATCTGGCCCCTGGTACCGGGACAACGTGGACCCCAACTTTGTGGATTACCGCAATCAGATCATGGCCATCTTAAACCAGGAAAGCAGCCTCATGGAGATCGTAAAACTGATCGGCAGCGATGTTCTGCCGGATGATCAGAAGCTGACTCTGGAAATCGCCCGCGTGGTCCGACTGGGCTTCCTGCAGCAGAATGCCTTCCACCCGGAGGACACCTGTGTGCCCATGAAAAAACAGTTCCTGATGATGGATATCATTCTCTACCTGTACCAGAAGTCCAAGATCCTGGTGACCATGGGAATGCCCATGTCCATCTTAAAAGAGAGCGATATCTTTGATAGGATTATCGCCATCAAATATGATGTGCCCAACGGTGAGCCGGAAAAATTCGCTCAGTACAAAGCCGCTGTGGATGCGTTCTATGACGAAGTATTAGCAAAAAATGCGTAGGGAGGTTAGCATATGTCAATCGAATATTTAGGACTCAGTCAGATCAATGGCCCCCTGGTCGTATTGGAAGGTGTCTCAAATGCTTCCTTTGAAGAGATCGTTGAAATCACGGTTAACGGCACAGAAAAAAGCTGGGACGTATCGTAGAGCTGTATGAGGACAAAGCCGTTATACAGGTGTTTGAGGGGAATGAGGGAATGTCCCTGAAAAACACCCACACAAAAGCTGACCGGCCGCCCCATGGAGATTTCCCTCTCCACAGAGATCCTGGGACGCACCTTCAACGGAATCGGCCAGCCCATTGACGGGTTGGGGAAATTGCCTCAGATGTGCGCCTGAACATCAACGGCCTCCCCCATGAATCCGGTAACCAGGGAGTATCCCAGAAACTATATCCGAACCGGTATCTCAGCCATTGACGGGCTTACCACCCTGATCCGAGGGCAGAAGCTTCCTATCTTTTCCGGAAACGGCCTGCCCCACGACCGGCTGGCAGCCCAGATCGTAAAACAGGCGTCCCTGGGGGAGAATTCCGATGAGGAGTTTGCCATCGTGTTTGCAGCCATGGGCGTAAAGTACGACGTGGCTGAGTTTTTCCGCAAGACCTTTGAGGAGAGCGGTGTATCCGACCATGTGGTCATGTATCTGAACCTGGCCAATGACCCTGTGGTCGAGCGTCTGATCACCCCCAAGGTGGCCCTGACCGCCGCCGAGTACCTGGCCTTTGAGAAGGGAATGCACATCCTGGTGATCCTGACGGATATGACCTCCTATGCGGAAGCCATGCGGGAAGTCTCCTCCTCCAAGGGAGAGATCCCCAGCCGTAAGGGGTTTCCGGGATACTTGTACAGCGAGCTGGCCACCATCTATGAGCGTGCCGGTATCGTAGAGGGCGTCAATGGTTCCGTGACACAGATTCCTATCCTGACCATGCCCAACGACGATATCACCCATCCCGTTCCTGACCTTACAGGATATATCACCGAGGGACAGATCGTGCTGGACCGCCAGATGCACGGCCAGGCCATCTACCCGCCCATCAATGTACTGCCTTCCCTCTCCCGTCTGATGAAGGACGGTATCGGAGAGGGGTATACCAGGGAGGACCACCAGTCCATTGCCAACCAGCTGTTTTCCTGCTACGCCAGGGTAGGAGACGCCAGGGCGCTGGCTTCGGTTATCGGAGAAGATGAGCTCTCGCCCATGGATAAGAAATACCTGGAATTCGGCAAGGCCTTTGAGACACAGTTCGTAGGACAGGGGAGGAGGAGAACCGGACCATTATCGAGACACTGGATAAGGGCTGGGAGCTTCTGGGCATGCTGCCCAGGGAGGAGCTGGACCGTATTGACACAAAAGATACTGGATAAATACTACAAACCCGAAGCTGATTCCGAGGTGATTTCATGAATCCAAATACCTTTCCCACAAAAGGTAACCTGATTTTAGCGAAAAATTCTCTGGCTCTGGCCAAACAGGGCTTTGAGCTCATGGACAAAAAGCGGAATATCCTGATCCGTGAAATGATGGGCCTGATCGATAAGGCACAGGCCATCCAGTCAGAGATCGACGTAACCTTCCGCACCGCCTACGCGGCCCTGCAGAGAGCCAATATCGAGTTGGGCATCAGTCTGGTGGAGGAGATCTCCTTCTCCGTGCCGGTGGAAAACTCCATCCGTATCAAGACCAGGAGCATTATGGGTACAGAAATACCTCTGGTGGAGTATGACTCCTCACCCAGCGCTCCCACCTACGCCTACTACAGCACCAAGCAGTCTCTGGATGAGGCAAAGGTGGCGTTTGAGCGGGTAAAGGATTTGACCATCCGGCTCTCTATGATAGAGAACTCCGCCTACCGTCTGGCAATCAACATCAAGAAGACTCAGAAGCGGGCCAATGCCCTGAAAAACATGACCATTCCCACCTACACAGAGCTCTCCAAGAGTATACAGAATGCCCTGGAGGAAAAGGAGCGTGAGGAGTTCACCAGGCTGAAGGTGATCAAACGTATGCAGACAAAAGCGTGATTCCAAAAGCCCTTTGAATTGACAATTTATCCCAATATGTTAAGAGATTTTACAAAACCCGCATTTATGAAATCCTTCTAAAAATGCGGGTTTTCTATTGACTTTTTCCCACTAATCATGTAGTATTTAATGGAGATGTAATAATTTCGTAATTATTTCTTCACGGTTACAGCATGTTATAACAGATTAGATTAGTAAGGAGTGTTTCATGAAAAAGAGAGTATTGGTCGTTCTTACCCTTGTGGGAATGCTCACGGTTCTGGCTCCAAACCTGAACGCGGATGCAGCATGGAAAAGCGATTCCAATGGCAGGTACTACACAGCGCACACCTCCAAAGGTTATCTGACAGGATGGAAAAAGATCGGTAAATATAAGTACTATTTTGAAAAAGACGGTTACGCGGCCACAGGCTGGAGGTATATCCAGCAGCACTGGTATTACTTTGATGTAAAGGGCCGTATGCTGACAAATATCTGGGTGGATGGATCTTTTTAACCTCCTCCGGAAAGATGGCAACCAACACCGTGATTGACGGCATCCGCGTGGATGCAAACGGCAACCGTGTCGTCACTCCCCGGAGGATACCTCCGACACGGAGGGGACCGGCGGCACTACCCCCGAAAAAGTAGAGCGCAAAAACTGCTGGGTGGAGGAAAACGGCAGTAAATACTACTATGATTACAGAGGCAAAACTGGCCAAAGGATTTTTGACCATCAAAAACACTACATATTACATGGACCCTGAGACTGGGGCTATGCAGACAGGCATTCTCAAGATTAACAAAAAGTATTACGCCTTTGACACCACCACCGGCATCCAGAAAAAGGGCTGGGTAACTTACCGGGGAAAAACCTACTACTTTAGCTCCAAGACTAAAGCGGCCCTCAAAGGCTGGCAGAAGATACGCAAAAAGTATTACTACTTTAACACCAAAGGGATTCTGCAGAGAAATGCCTGGGTGGTGAACAAGAAGTATTATGTGGATGCCAACGGTCAGCGCACCTACGGCTGGCTGACCCAGGGCAAATACCGCTATTACTTAAACCCCAAGACAGGGGTCAAGACCACTGGCCGAAAAAAGATCGGCAAATACTATTACTTTAACCGGGTGGGACGGATGGTCACCGACAAGTGGATGAACGGAAAATACTACCGAACCAACGGCCGGATGGCCCGGAACATGTGGGTGGGCGGTAAGTACGTCAACGGTTCCGGCGTTGTGGCAAAGACCCGTTCCACAGGCTTCAACACAGAGAACGGCAAAACCTACTACCTGAATGAGAATTTCGAGACTGTGAAAAACGGATGGTATCAGATCAGCAGCAAGTGGTACTACTTTGACGCGGAGGGTGTGCTCCAGAAAATACCTGGATTGAGGGTTCCTATTATGTAAATGCAAAGGGTGTGCGTATAGCCAACAAAATGTACACCGTCGGCAATGACACGTATCTCTTCCTGGCTGACGGCAAGATCGCAAAGGGTGTTACCGTTTTTAAGAACAAGACCTACTATTTAGATTCCGATACCGGAATCCGCAAAACAGGTTTCCAGCTGGTCAACGGCATCAATTATTACTTTGATCCCAAAGACAGAGGCGCTATGTCGGCTGACAAGACCCTGATTATTGATGGAATCACCTATGTGTTTGACAAAACAGGAGCCTCCACCTATGATGCATCGGAGTCGGCTAAGGGGAGGGCGATTGCGGAGTATGCGCAGAAATTTGTCGGATATCCCTACGTATATGGCGGCGACCAGGATCTGACAAAGGGTGTGGACTGTTCCGGGTTTACTATGCTTGTATTCCGATATTTTGGAATCAATATCCCGCGTTGCAGCGGCACAGGCATTGGGAACCTCTGCTTACGGCGGCCCCTTTGCACCAGCTAAATTTCTCTCTGAGGAAGAGCTTCAGCCGGGGGATATTATCTGTTACTACAGCCCTGTATCCCATGTGGGTATCTATATAGGAAACGGCAAAATTGTACATGCATCCAACAGTGCGCCCTATCCCCAGGGCGGAATCAAAATTTCTAATTACAATTACGCAAAAATTACAAAAATAGTTCGTTATTGGTAAAAACACAGCGGTTCCCATTACAAGGGAGCCGCTCTTTTTATGCAGTTCTTGACTTTTCCTTATCTTTCCTGTAGTATTTGTTTAAAGGCACTGTAACAATTATGTAATTTATAGATTCAACGTAACTGTAAAAGTCCTGAACAGCTGCGTATCATCAGAAATTGAATGAGGGATTCTTTATGAAAAAAACCAGATTCGCCGGATTGGTTTTGGCAGGGACTCTATGCGCGTTTGCCCCCTGTCTGCAGTCCAATGCGGCATGGACCAGTGGCTCCATGTTGGCCCCCAATATGGCCAGTACAGCCGCTTACATAGCCTACAGAACGGTTAACACCCCAGGGCCGGCGCTCCGGAAGACGAAGCGGCAGACAGCAGCCCTGACATCCCCGAAACGCCTCCCGTGCGCAAAACTGCTGGGTGGAGGAAAACGGCAGCAGATATTACTACGACAAAAAGGGAGAACCAGTGAAAGGCCTGTTGACCATTGACAACGCCACCTACTACATGGACCCTGCCACAGGAGCCATGCGCACCGGTATCTTCCGTATACAGAAAAGGTATTATGCCTTTGACACAGTTACGGGAAAGCAGAAGAAGGGCTGGGTGACCTACCGCGGTAAGACATACTACTTTCACGCTAAGACAAAAGCCGCTCTCACCGGATGGCAGCGCATACGCAGAAAATATTATTTCTTTAACACAAAGGGCGTGCTCCAAAAAAACTGTTGGGTGAGCTCTAAGAGATACTATGTAAATGAAAGCGGGCAGCGAACCTACGGCTGGCTGTCACAGGGAAAATACCGCTATTACCTGCATCCCAAGACTGGAATCAAGACAACCGGCTTCAAAAAATAGGAAGCTCCTACTACTTCTTCAATCGCGTGGGAAGAATGGTCACGGACAAATGGCTGGCAGGACGCTACTACCGCCCCAACGGCAAGATGGCTCGTAAGATGTGGGTAGGTTCCAAATATGTGAACAGCTCTGGTTATGTGACTAAGACCCGTTCCTCCGGATTCCAGACCCGGAGCGGAAAGACTTACTACATAGATGACAATTACGAGACCGTCAAGAACGGCTGGTTTCAGATAAACGGAGAGTGGTATTATTTTAACAAGAAAGGCGTACTGCAAAAAAGCACCTGGATCGGGAATATGTATGGGATGCCAAAGGCATCCGGATCGCAGACACCTTCTATAAGATTGCCAATGACTACTACCTCTTTTTAGCTGACGCAACGCTGGCAAAGGGTGTGACCGTATACAACGGCAGAACCTACTATCTGGACCCTGACACCGGAATACGCAGAACCGGTTTTCTCTTGGTAAATGGCGTAAACTATTACTTTGATCCCTCGGACAATGGAGCGATGTCTGCTGACAAAACCTTGATTATCGATGGAATCACCTATGTCTTTGACAAGACAGGGGCCTCCACCTCCGATGCCTCGGAATCCGCCAGGGGACGGGCCATTGCGGAGTACGCAAAACAGTTCGAGAAATATCCCTACAAATACGGCGGAGCCGAGGACTTAACCAAAGGGGTGGACTGTTCCGGCTTCACCATGCTAGTGTTTCGCTACTTCGGCCTGAACATCCCCCGTAACTCTCAGGGCCAGGCGAAGGGCACCTCCATTCACGGAGGAGGGCCATTCGCACCAGCTAAGTTCGTATCCGAGGCGGAGATGCTGCCGGGCGATATCATCTGTTATGAGAACGACTTCTCACATGTGGGAATCTACATCGGGGACGGCAAAGTTGTCCACGCGTCAAACAGCGCACCCTGGCCACAGGGCGGCATCAAGATTTCAGGCTATAAGTTTGCAAAGGTAACAAAGATCGTACGGTATTGGTGAGCAGCCAGGAGGCCAGCCCCCGGCAGTCTGCCAGATACCGATGCCTCAATAAAGGATCTCCGTTCTCCGGGCGGAGGTCCTTTTTCTCACTATTTTTATCCCCCTTCTCAAAGGCCGTTAAAAGCCCATTTTACTGTTTTTCACCCTTCCAGGTAATTTTCCCCCACTTGTCCGTATTTCCCGCTTATTTGGGCAATTAAAATACGCCTCAGCGTATTTGCAGCAAAGCACACGTCACCTACAGGATGCCTCAGGTGTGCTGCGCACGGCACAAATCATCTGCGCGCTTCTGCATCCGCCGCAGACTGCTATTCTGCCATTCTTCCCCCTCTCCACCCCCATTCTTCTCCCTGCATTCACAATCCTTTCCCAATTATCTGAAAATACCAGAATTTTCACCCGCCAAATTCTCATATTTTGACGATTAAAATGTCAACATTTTTTGAAACTTTTTGCGGTATTTTAACGATTTATCATATCTACACAAAACACCCGTTCTCAAAAAACCTATGTAAACCAGTTAGAAACACACAAAAAAATGTGGATAATGTGGATAACTCAGTGTATAACTACATTTCGCCCCTTTTTTTCCAGTTTTTAATGTGGATAAATCGTCGACTTCATCGGCTGCATTGTACCCATTTGTGTACATATCCGGTTTTTTTTGTGCAAATTGCACACGGCCTAAAATGTTAAAGGAATTTTTAACTCTGTAACATGTTTGTAAATTTTATCTATATACCCTATTTGTCTTACAAATCTGAATTATGGAACACCTCGCCGGATACTCTTTATACAACGGAAAAAGAGGCCTACCAAAAGGTAAACCTCTTTTTCACTGTCCCTTATTAATCTATATAACTCCTTGCGCAAGTCGGTGTGCGGTATCCAATATCAGATACAATAATACCTGATGTGGAATTGCTGGCATGTACCACCTGTCCATTCCCAATGTACATAGTAACATGTCCAATACCGTAATCTCCGCTTCCGCTGTAGAACAACAGGTCGCCCGGCTGAATACTGCCGAGATCCACTGCGCGTCCGCTTACTGACTGGGCGCCCGCTGTACGCGGGATGCCGATTCCAAAATTCGCCATTACTGACTGAGTAAATCCTGAACAGTCCGCCCCGTTTGTCAGGCTGGTTCCGCCGTATACATAAGCGTTACCTACAAACTGCAGTGCAAAGTTTACAATACTCTGCCTTGTGCTGGATGTACCTGAGGTGTCCACGGTGGTGGTGCTGTCATTGGAAGAATTGTCCTGTGTGCTGTCCTGTGAATTATCCTGTGAGCTTTGCTGCTGCTGTTGCTGCTGAGCCTCAGCTTGTGCCTGCGCCTGCGCTGCCGCCTCGGCCTCTGCCTGTGCCTGCTGTGCTGCCTGAGCCGCTGCATCGGCCTCTGCCTGTGCCTGCTCGGACCACTGCTGGTTGGCCTGCTCCTGTGCCTGCTGTGCTGCCTGGGCCGCTGCCTCTGCCTGAGCCTTCTTCTGCGCCGCTAAATCGGCTTCCGCCTGTGCCTGAGCCTGAGCCTCCGCTTTGGCCTGTGCTTCCGCCTCCGCTGCCGCCTGTGCCTGCTCTGCCATCACAGATGCATAAGCCGCCTCGTCTGCCGCTGCAACTGCCGCCTGGGCAACGGCCTGATATCGTAATCCAGCTGCTGCTCAGATGCCAGCATCTTGGCCTCTGCCGCTGCTGCGGACGCTTCAAAGGCTGCATAGGCTGCCTCATCCGCAGATGCACTGTTCATAGCCTCAATTGCTGCATTTAACATGTCCTTTGCCCTCTGGGCTGCATCTTCCACTGCATCTGCCCTCAGCTCGGACTTCTCAATAGATTCCGCTTCCACAAACTCTGTCTTACATTCCACATAGTCCTTGGAAACATATCCCTGAACATCATCATCAACCGCTACCTTCACCCAGTCACCTTCGTCTGAAATCACCTCAAGATTCTCGGAATCTCCAACCATGGTCAAGACGTCTGCCTTCTCATTCGCCTTTGACCGGACCATCAGGGTGGTAGTGTTTACGGTAGCTACCTCTGTTCCCACTTCCTTCGCAAGCTTCTGCGCCTTGTTTCCGGTAGCAAAGAACTCGGCCTTTACGTATCCCGTCACGTCGCCGGACTTAATCAAATACCAGTCTCCCTCCTGGCCTAAGATATCGGCTCCGGCATTGTTATAGAGTTTACCGATCACAGCGCCCTCTTGACTTGCCGCGTCACGGATATTTACATATTCATCTACCTGGGCAATGGCGATGGTTTCATAACCAGTGGCCGGAACCTGAACGGTACCGCCTGCGGCTTCCTTCTTAGCCACCTGCTCCTGGACTTTTGCTTCCAGGCCAGCCAATGGTATGTCAAACCCAGCTGCCATTGAAAGAATCCCACTGCCGGCAAATGTCATGGTCCCTGCCAGACAACATGCCGTAATCTTCAAAACTCCTCTTTTTATTATTATACTCAACCTCCGTGTGTACTGCCTAAATACATTTATTACAAAAGTATTAAATTTATTACACGGATATCATAACAAATATTACGAGTTTTGTCAACCATCATAATAAGTTTTTTCTTTTTGTAAAACCTAATTAATAACAGTTCAGACAGGGGCAGATGTGTTATTTACGTTGCCGCCCGGTGACTACATTCTGGAACCTAAAGATTTCCCAAAGCTTGTTAGAAAATCACCTGAGTGGCACCATCTCCCGACTGCGGGAAACAGCTACCTCCGGCGCAGGGCTATGCTTCGTGGACAATTGGCGTGCGTTTTTAATGGAGATGAAATCCTCTGCTTACGGAAACTTAAACGCGAAGGCCAATGTCATCAACTTAACCAAATTTAAAGAGTACCTTGACAACTAAATAATGTACAAAAAATTTCGAATGACAAATCTAATAATTTAAGGTAAACTTAAAGAGACCAAGCGAAAATACACAAGGCCTAAATAAAATTCATATTAGCGTGTGGTTTTATTTATGATTAAGAATGTATCTTTTCACTGTTCTTGGTCTCTTGCGCTCAGAATGTCGTCCGGGACGAATCGCTGAGCGCTTATTTTTAGGACTTCCGACATCTTTTCCAGTATAGGTATCCTGGGGACAGCACCATACAACAGCACTACCATATTTTCACGCATTAGGTTTATCACCGCAGTTATGGATATCTGGTATACCCACTTACTCTCTTTCTTTTTTGTCCTTCTTTTTTCTGCTTCTCTTTTTTTAGCATTGCAGAAAGGTTTAATAAAAGCAGGCAGACGTAAAAATCCTGGCGTATCCCATCCGGACGGTATCCGGTAAACTTTTCCAGCTCTGTTTTATGTTTGATGTCTAGGTATTTTGTCTCAATACTCCAGCGCAGATGATATAAATGATAGAAGTCTTCCACTGTGTATCTGGGATCGAACAGGTTGGTGGCCAGATACTCTGTTTCCCCGGAGGGGAGATGGATTTTTAGGATTCTTTTTACAATGGAGTGGTTCCTGCTGTCTATAATGATGTTATCGTCTCCCTCCATATCCAGCACTGCCTTGGGACGGCGCTCTGTAAACGGACTAGATATTGATATCCATGGTTTTTCAGGAACAGGTACATTTCCCTGGATGGGTATCCGCGGTCCAAAAGAATTAATTTTTGGAACTGGTGAAAGAAGCGTCATCTGTTTTTTTCAATCATGTCATAGCAGTCCTTTCGTTCAGAAGAAAACCGCCGTCCGATCACTGCATCTATAACGATATCATTTAAAACATCATAGAAAATAGAGGCAGAAGCAGAGGCATAAGTCTTTTGAGCATTTCCACAGGAGCCAAAGGTATCCCTGTTTTGGGGAGTATCCGAAGAAGGAGGGAGGTGCCGTCAACAGCAAAAACGCGGTATCCATGCAGGGTGATCAGATCTTTTTCTATGCAGAAGCGTTTTGCCGACTGCCGAAACGCTGCATAAAAAGCCCCTGGATGGATCTTATAACGGGCTTTCGAAAAGGCCTGTGGTGAAAATACAGGTATGTCGCGGAAGCTTTCATAAGAAAGGAAGACAGTTCTGTATGGAGCGAACGTTTTTGAAGAACAGATACAATAGAAAACCGTCTTAAAGTCCAGAATGCGTTTTCTGGAGAAAGCTTTTTCAGAAGTCCGGTTGTCCTTAATGAACTGAGGGTCGTCAAGTAACTGGTCCAATAATCCAAAGGTCTGATTTAAAGTATCAAACATAGGCACACCTCCTAATAGATGGTTATATAAGATGCATTGCACATCTTGGCTGCCATGTCAATACCTAAAGCAGAAATAAAACCAACAAAAATATCACTCGTTATTTGTGCATTATTTAGTTGTCAAGGTGCGTAATATCTAAAGTTGATGACATTGAACGCGAAGGCTTTCCTGAGCGTTTTATGCCTCAGTATGCAGAAAAGCTGCCAGTGGCAGGTTTTCTGCAGTTGTAGTTAGCAGAGAGTTCATCGGAATGGTGCACGCGTCCCCGAAGCATAGCCCTGCGCCGGAGGTAGCGTCCTCCTCATCCGATAACAAACCTGACCCGTCACCCTCATTAAAATTTTTGAATAACCCTCTACAACAGATATTCCTGGGCGGCGGTCACCGCATTGGCCCCGTCCGCAGCCGCCGTGACGATCTGTCTAAGAGCTTTGTGCGCACATCCCCTGCTGCCAAAATGCCGGGCTGACTGGTAACACAGTCCTCTCCTGCCTTCACATAGCCCTGCCCATCCATATCCACCAGTCCTTTGAAGCCCTCAGAGTTGGGCAGAATCCCAACTGCAATAAATACGCCGTCCAGTGCAAGATTATGCTTCTCCCCTGTTTTCACATTCTCCAGCTTGACAGCCTCCACGCGGTCCTCCCCGTTGATCTCCTTCACCACAGTATCCCAGATGATCTCCACATTTTTGCAGGCGAACAGCTTTTCCTGCAGACTCCTGGCAGCCCTCAGCTCGTTCCTGCGGTGCACCAGATATACCTTCTCGCAGGCCCGTGCCAGGAAAATGGCATCCTCCACAGCCACATCCCCGCCGCCTACCACAACTACGGTCCGCCCCCTGAAGAAGGCTCCATCGCAGGTGGCGCAGTAGGAAACTCCCATGCCTGACAGCTCCTCCTCACCGGGAACTCCCAGCTTTCGGTGCTTTGCCCCTGTGGCCAGTATCAGACTCTTCGCCAAATAGGTCTGCTCCTCTGTCTCCACCTTTTTTGCTTTCCTTCTATTATAATGCGCTTTACCTCCGCAGTCACAAACTCTGCCCCCAGGCTGTCCGCATGTTCCCTAAACTTCAGTCCAAGCTCATAGCCGCCGATACCGGGCAGCCCGGGATAGTTGTCCACCTCATAGGTATTGACCACCTGCCCGCCGCTGATATATTCCTTCTCAAGCACGAGTGTATCCAGCCTTGCCCTCTGTGCATAGATCGCTGCCGCCAGGCCCGCAGGTCCTGAACCAATAATGATAAGATCGTAAACTTTTTCCATATCTGATTCGCCTCCACATTTTAAATAGTCCGTATTTTAACTGTTCAGTACTCACAGTTACATGCAAAAATCCATTTAAAATCACCTTCGGTGATTGGGTTTTCGCACTCTGATTCCTTTTCTTACGGTCAGCGCAGTAAATGCGCAGACCTGTTAAATAGTTACTCCGTATCTATATTATATATCACTTGAAAAAGAAATCATACCAAAATAATTGACAAACAAATATATTTCCTATATAATTATATCAATAACTATTACTGTTATCAAGCAAGAAAGGAGGAGCACATGGTACATTAAAGTACAGCAGACAGCGCGAATCCATTAAAGATTTTTTGGCGTCCAGAACAGATCATCCTACTGCTGATACCGTATACACGAGTTTACGGGAAGTATATCCCAACATCAGCCTTGGTACTGTGTATCGGAATCTGGCACTTTTATCAGATATGGGAGAAATCCTGAAGATCACCACAGGTGACGGACCCGACCGCTTTGATGGAAACACACATCCCCACAATCACTTTATATGTAGAAAGTGCCATTCTGTCCTGGACCTGAAAATGGAGAATATTGACTCCATCATAGATGTGGCAGGCAAGAATTTTGAAGGTCAGATTGACAGTTATGTCACTCATTTTTTGGTGTTTGCGGAGACTGTATAAAAAAATCATAAATTTGCAAAAACCTCTTGACGGATGGAAAAATTTATGATAAATTAATATCAGTAATCATTACTAATTTAAAAATGAAAATATTAAAAGAAAAGGAGATAAAAAATGGCTAAATTTGTATGTAATGTATGTGGTTATGTTCACGAGGAGATTCCGCACCGGAGGCCTGTCCAATCTGTAAGGCACCTGCAAGCAAGTTCACAAAGCAGGAGGGTGAGAAGACCTGGGCTGCAGAGCACGTTGTAGGAATCGCTAAGGGTGTTCCCCGAGGATATCATTGCTGATCTGAGAGCAAACTTCAACGGCGAGTGCTCTGAGGTTGGTATGTATCTGGCAATGGCTCGTGTGGCTCACAGAGAGGGATATCCGGAGATCGGCCTGTACTGGGAGAAAGCTGCTTACGAAGAGGCTGAGCATGCTGCAAAATTTGCAGAGCTTCTTGGTGAGGTTGTTACCGATTCCACCAAGAAGAACCTTGAGATGCGTGTAGAGGCTGAGCACGGCGCAACAGCTGGTAAGTTCGACCTTGCAAAACGTGCAAAAGCTGCTAACCTGGATGCAATCCATGACACAGTTCATGAGATGGCTAAGGATGAGGCAAGACATGGCAAGGCATTTGAGGGACTTCTTAAGAGATACTTCGGTTAATCAAAACGCCGGATTTTAAAAGATTTTTGAAGTTAAGGGAATGAAATAGGCAGGGACATTTTATATCTATAATGTCCCTGCCTGCTTAAATGGCTTTTTGCATGTAACTGTGAAGGTACTGAACGTTGCATCTTATCAATTCTTGGAATTTTCTGTCCCTGGCGCTCCTGTCACTGCAAGCAGTCCTGCCTTAGCCAGAGCCGGCCGCAGCACATTGTAGATCACTGCCACCAGAATTACAGAGACCACTGCATTCACAAATGTGGTTGCTGTGCTCCATTTCGCAAGCACACCCCGCCATCTCCTGGGGCTGGCCCAGTATATACATTTTGTAAAAATACCCTGCCAGGGGATCAAAGATCACATTAAATCCCAGACCGCACACCGAGGCGATAGTACTCCACTTAAAAATGTATTTGGGATCTCTGCTCTTTCCGATCTTGGCAATTCTGTGGGCCACCAGTCCGTGATCAGGCCAATGCAGAACTTCAGCACAAAGGTCTTGGGAGCTCCCAGAATATACACTGGGTCCAGCAGATCCGCAATTGTCATACCCACAGCCCCCGCCAGTCCTCCATATCCGCCGCCCAACAGCAGTGCGGCCAATACACAGAAGGCATTCCCGATGTGCAGGGACGTGGCGTCACCTCCGGGCATAGGTATCTTGATTTGTAAAATGTGAAGGATACAAAACAGAGGGCCGCCAGCAGCGCCGTCTGAACCCATTTCATAAATACATCATTTTTTCTTTCCATGATAATCTCCTCTTTTCCTATAGGATTCCTATGTGATTGAGGAAATCTTACCACCAATCTGGTTTATTCTAAATATCCAGTTTTCACTTTTTTGTACAGACCAGTATTATTTTCCGCCGTTTGCAGGCTCGATGTTAATGGATTTGCCTTTAATCTTTGAGTGGTCCATGGCATTTAATACATCCCTGGCATTTTCCTTGGGAACCTCCACAAAGGTATACTTGTCATACATATCAATACTGCCAACCAGCTTACCGGGCATTCCCGACTCCCCGGCAATGGCTCTAAGATATCCCCTGGTTTCACGCCCTGTTTCTTACCGATGTTGATAAAGAGACGCACCATGCCCTCCTCTGCACCGGTATCGCCAAAGTCATAGGAGTTTTCCACTGCTCCGTCCTCTGTTCCCATGGCTGACTTCAGAAAGGCGGCAGCCACATCCATGGCTGTGTAATCTTCCTCATTGATTTTCTGCTCAATGGCTGAGATCATTGCACTCAGGTCCTCATTCTGGATCACTGTACTGATGTCATCCAGTACCTTCTCCATTCTCAGTGCTGTCACATCATTTAAAGAGGGATGGGCTGTGCATAGATCTTGGTCTTACAGTATCTCTGGATATCTTTCAGCTTGTAGACTTCCTTGCCAACAATAAAGGTGAACGCCTTGCCCACACGCCCGGCACGCCCTGTCCGGCCGATGCGGTGCACATAGAACTCGTCATCCTGGGGCAGGTCAAAGTTGAAAACCGCCTCTACATCATCCACATCAATTCCCCTGGCTGCCACATCCGTGGCAATCAGTATCTCTGTCTTCCCATTGCGGAAACCATTCATGACCCGGTCTCTGTGACTGCTTCAGGTCTCCGTGAAGGCCCTCTGCAAAATAGCCCCTGCCTTTCAGATCAGCAGTCAACTCATCCACACGTCTCTTGGTATTGCAGAATACCAGGGAGCGCTTAGGATTGTTACATATCCAAAAGTCTGGAGAGCACCTCTTCCTTGTTCTTCTGCTTTACCTCATAGTAGTACTGGTCAATATTCTTGACCGTCAGCTCTTTCTTGACCACCTTGACCATAACAGCATCCTTCTGATAGTTCTTGGTGATATCCAGGATCGGCCCCCGGCATGGTGGCGGAAAAGAGGATGGTCTGGCGCTCTTCAGGGAGCATCCTTTAAGATAGTCTCAATATCTTCCCGGAATCCCATATTCAGCATCTCATCCGCCTCATCCAAGACAATGGTGTGCAGATAATCAAACTTCAGGGTATGGCGCCGCAGATGGTCCATCACGCGGCCCGGCGTACCGATCACAAGCTGTACCCCGCCTTTCAGGGAACGGATCTGTTTTTCAATATCCTGTCCTCCGTACACCGGAAGCACTTTGATTCCGTGCATAAACTTGCTCAGGCGCCGTATTTCATCCGCCACCTGAATCGCCAGCTCCCTGGTGGGGCAGAGGACAATGGACTGCAGCTTCTTGATCTTGGGATCTATTTTCTCAAGCATGGGAATTCCAAAGGCTGCGGTTTTTCCGGTTCCTGTCTGCGCCTGCCCAATCACATCCTTTCCGGACATAACCTCCGGAATGGCTCTGGCCTGTATGGGGCTTGCCGCCTCAAATCCCATCTCTGTCACTGCGCGCAAAATCTGGGTACTCAGCCCCAGCTCATCAAATCTAACTGTCTCCATATTTACTTCCTTTCTTTATCAAAAACAATCGCCCTAAGACGGAAAACAGCCCTGCAACATAATCTTATGTACAGGGCTAAACTCACAATCTATTTTATCGTCATGTTTTCATCCGAACAAAATGCCACGCTTCGTATCATAGCATAAATGTGGACGCTATGTCAATGTAAACCTTCCTATTGTTACCATGCACACACATAAGCGGCATTTTTTCTGGGAAAACCCCGGGTTATCCGGCCTGCCATCTGACTGCTCCCAGGCAGTTTTAAGGCTAAGCGTGAATCTGCAGCAGCTTGCTTTTTTCAGCTCCCTTCGATCCTCTGCATCTCCATCTCTGCAGCCTGGCGTTTCTCATGGCCCTCTTTCTGGATGCGCATCACCTCATCCAGGGTGGAAATCAGGCTCTCATTGGTCTGTTTCAGGGTTTCGATATCCACGATTCCCCGCTCTGACTCCTTGGCTGTCTCTATGGTGGCCATCTTTAGGGTCTGGGCATTTTTCTTAAGCAGCTCATTGGTCATGTCCGTGACCTCTCTCTGAGCCCTGGCCGCCTGTGTGGAGTGGGCAACGCCCAGGGCCAGCACCATCTGGCTCTTCCACAGAGGAATGGTATTGACAATGGTGGACTGAATCTTCTCCACCATAAGGGTGTCGTTGCTCTGAACCATACGGATCTGGGGGGCTGTCTGAATGGATATCTGTCTGGTGAGCTCCAGATCATGCAGCTTTTTCTCAAAGCGGTTACACATGGAATCCATATCCCTCACCGCCTGTGCGTCCTCCGGCAGTCCACTCTGAGCCGCCTTTTGGGTGAGCTGCGGAAGCTGGGTGGTACGCACCTCATTCAGCTTTTTCTTTCCAGCCATAATGTACATGGAGAGTTCCTTGAAATAAGTTTTGTTCAGTTCATACATCTTATCCAGCAGAGCAACATCCTTCAGCATCTGCACCTGGTGCCCTCCAATACCTGACAGATCTTCCCCACATTCGTCTCCGCCTTGGCATATTTGCTCTTCATAGCATTGATCTTGTTGGTGGATTTCTTGAAGAAACCGAAAACACCCTTTTCCTCCTCCTCCACGTCGAAGCTCTTCAGCTCCGTAACCACGCTGGTAAGCATCTCGCCCACCTCGCCCAGATCCTTTGTCCTGACATTCTCCAGGGCTGACTCTGAAAAATCCGCCATCTTTTTTTGTGCGCCCACACCGTACTGCAGGATTACTGTGGAGTTGCTCAGATCAATTTGATTGGCAAAGTCATCCACCAGCTTTTTCTCATCATCCGTCAATATATCTTCATCAAAAACAGGCTGCTCTACCGGCTTCATCTCCTCTTTATGACGGGCATTTCTTTGTCCTTTGCATTCCCAAAAGGGGTTCAGGGTTAATGTAGGAGCCTCCTGAAAATCTTTAAATTCTTCACTCATTTTATCTTCTCCTTATTTAATCAGTTCGTATCTGTTGCGTTCCCTTGCAGCTACATCAATTCTTTGTAAAATCGGAATTTGTCAGCCCCTCCTGGGCCAGCATTGTCTGAAGTACCGAGATATCTGATGAGATATCCCACGCGGTATCCTGGAAAAAGCTATCCAGCAGATTCTCAAATGCCTGGTTGATGGTATCCAAAGTCCCTTCAATCTCCTGCTTAGAGGAGAGGATATTTGGCCCCTGCACCGGCTGGGAATCCAGTTCCTGGTATGCGTTTAAAAGCTTTTACCGTGGTGGGCAGATAATAGCCCATAAACTTGTGCAGGTCCGAAACCAGCTCCGGACACTGCTCCACTCGGTTGAAAATCTTCTGGGTAATCAGTTCCATTCTGGTGATCTTAGCGGATATCTCCTCACCCGGAATGGCCTCATTGCTCCTGCGTATCTCCTGAATGTAGGCATTTCCCTCCTGAATGACCCTGCGTACCTCCTCCGGAAGCTGATTGCTGTCCTCCCCGGAAGGAGTCTCCTCAAGCTTCTCAGGTTTCCGCTGCTGTGCTTCCACCTGCGCCTGGGTCATCTGGTACTGCTTATAGATTTCATCCGTAACCATCAGGCAGGTGAGCTGCCTGTCCAAATGTCCCTGCAAAAACATATTCCGCTTCAGCATGTCCCTCACATCTTTGAGCACGTAGCTCTCCGATTTGCCAATATTCTGGGCCAGCTCTTTAATGGAACAATACTCTCTGCCCTTCAGGCCCCTCATGTATGTTTTAAAGCGCTTTACGCGCCCCAGTATCCTGGTTCCTGCCCCTGCCATAAAGGCGCTACCGATCAAAAGCGGAAGCAATATGCCCAGCGCAATGGTCTGGCCCGGCCCCATACCTGTGACCATTCCCACCAGGAATACAACCAGGGCCCCGATCCCCAGCCCTCCTGCTGCCAGATATCCGGTTATGGAAAGCGCCATCCCAGCGCCTGTCATTCCCACAGTACTTTTATACAGACGCGGGCCTGCCACCACATTCTTCGGAACTGCCCTTTTGCTGTCCCAGGGATTTTGCGGTCGCTCTGAGCGGTAACGCTTCTCGTACTGTCTTCCCGCATGGTTCAACTTTTCCCCTGCTTCATTGAGCTTGTCCCCAGCGTGGGCCAGCCCCTGGTTCACATTTTCCATGGCGTCATTGATCGTTTTTCCAATAGTTTCATTGAGCCTTTTAAAGTCCTGTGAATCGATAGCAGTCTGCACTAAATTTTTATCTCATTTCCAAGATTTGACCAATCCTGATTAGCCATGATTTCCTCCTAAACTTCCATTCCTGCTTTGCAGGTGCGGACCTCCCGCATTTTTACCATTATTTTAAATTATATATGATAGAGTGGAAAAATACAATGCATTGCACTATGGAAATCACATATATGAAACCTTAATTTTTTTTAACAAGAAATCTCCCCTTGCATTTTTCATCTTATTGGGTATAATATTATTATAGCAACACATAGTTTTAAAAACTACATGTCGAACTTTGTATATTGCAAAATAAAGTTTTAAAACTTAAATAAACCTGTCTCATTACTGTACAGACCGAAAAACAACAAAGGTACCGGACAGTTATCAGGTTTTTGTAAAAGGAGGAGATTATTATGACTGAAAAATTGAAAGCCGCACCCAAAAACTCAAGGACCCCGGCAGCGCCATCACCCACTTTATCGGAATGTTGATGGCCATCTTTGCCGCCACCCCGTTGCTCATCAAAGCTACCCGGGAGCCTGACCGCATCCACCTGCTCTCTCTGGCAATCTTCATAGCCAGTATGATTCTGCTGTATGCAGCCAGCACGATCTACCACTCACTGAATCTCTCAGAGAAGGCTAACCGGATTCTGAGGAAGATGGATCATATGATGATTTTCGTCCTGATAGCGGGTTCCTATACGCCTATCTGCCTTATTGTGTTAAATAATACCACAGGCAGGCTGCTGTGTGCCCTTGTGTGGGGAATCGCCATTGTTGGCATTGTGGTGAAAGCGTGCTGGATTACCTGTCCCAAATGGTTTTCCTCCGTGCTCTATATCGGAATGGGGTGGATCTGTGTGCTAGCCTTTACACAGATTGTCAATGCCCTGTCCCCGGCAGCCTTTGGCTGGCTCTTAGCCGGCGGCATCATCTACACAGTAGGCGGAGTCATCTATGCCCTGAAGCTTCCCATCTTCAATTCCAGACACAGTGCCTTTGGGTCTCACGAGATCTTCCACCTCTTTGTCATGGGAGGGAGCATCTGCCATTTTATACTGATGTATGTATTTGTAGCGGAATGCCGGTTGCATAAATGTGGGTTGGTAGCTATTTCAACAGGTCTGCGTTTTTACTGCGCTGACCGTTAGAAAATGCCTGGGCGTACTGATTGCCCAGGCATTTCTCTATTCTGTCAATGGATCTAAATAGGTAACGAAGATGTTGCCGGCCTCCTCAAACAAAAAGCCGTGCTGTCATCCATTCCATAGTAGGTGAGTTCTGTATCCCCCTTCTTTAAAAAGCCGGGTGTTGTACTCGTCATATCCGCCGATGATCACCGCACCGTCCGGTGTCTTGGCCAGCACCGGCGTGCCCTCACTCACAAAGTAGAGTACCTGCTCCAATGTGCAGCCGCTCAAATCCAGTATGGTCTTATCCATCTTAGCCTGAATGGCGTTCACATCCAGGCTGTATTCCATAAAGGCGCCCGGGAAGGTGTTTATATCCAAATCCAGTTTTGTCTTCTTATTTCCCCTCTCCCACACGATCTGCTGTTTCGCATTCACTACCACTCCCCAGCTCCTCATCCGCCATCTGCACCGCCTGGTTTACTGCCGAGTAAATACCCTGCAGGGAACCTTTGGCATATACATAATACATATTGCTCTTCTTTTCCTTGGGTTCCAGAACAATCTCTCTGGAGCCTTCATAGATCACCTGTCTGCTGTGTACAATCTGGGGAGCATCCACGGCGCTGAGGCTCTTTCAACCTTTAGAACCGTCTCCGTCTTCTTCCTATCCGTTTCCCTGCTGGCCAGACCGTGGGCATTCTCTTCGTCCGCCTCACTGCTCACGATGTGGTCCTCATCAATCTCCTCATAGCCGCCTCCTGCCTCCCGTATGCGGGTCAGCGTGATCAGCTTATCCTCAATCCTGGCATCCGATACATAGCTGCCGCTGGGTACATAGTCCTTCACCGTTTGCCCTTGTGCATTTACAATCAGTATCTCATTCATGGGAAGAGCTCATATCCCTCGTGGGACACGTCAATATCTCCCTGGTCTGCCAGTCCGTATACCAGATCCTCCTCTATAAAGCCCAGAATGCGCAGCTTCTTTCCCGCAGGGGCTGTGATTTCCGTAGCTGCGTGGGTATCCAGGTCCATGACAGTGATGCCGGTGGGTTGTAAAGACTCATTTTCCTTTGTCCATGCAAACCTCTTTCCGGTTTTGGAACCTGCATAGCAGCCTGGCGTCAGGTCGGAGACCAGATTTTCAACCTGGCGTGTCTCCATGTTGATCCCATACACCTCCCCGTCAATCACAGTGTAAAAGCCATTCCTGTCCTCCGTCACATACGCCAGCTGCTTCACATCCTGCTTCAGCAGGGCATAGGACTGTTTGGTGTCCACAAAAGGCACTCATTTACCGTGTAGGAAGCGGCATCGTAGTAGTAGACAGCCACCCCGATTCCCCTCATGGCTGCCCCGGTTCATGTATCCGCAGACCAGGAAATAAATATTTCCCTGTTCGTCTATATTGATGATCTGTATATCATTCTGGCTGTACATATCCCGAA
>VOFB01001039.1_pt1 | contig 114000 bp, 230 predicted proteins | sample 5384141 | NCBI WGS metagenome assembly VOFB01 (sample SAMN12384721, study PRJNA508395) | human gut metagenome | isolation source: healthy gut A | host: Homo sapiens | reverse complement strand
TGCAATTTTTTCTAATTTATTTTTCCATTCATTTTTTATCTTCTCTAGTTCTTGTTTACAATTTTGAATTTTACTATATTTGTATGCTATGTTTTTACTATCTAAAATGTTTTCTTCTGTCCTAATAATAGTGAAATTTCTTTTCTCCAAAACTTTCTATTTCCACTTCTATTTGATAAACAGCACAACTGCTTTTTCCTAAACTTCCTATATTGTTTAACATTGTTTTCTTATTCCATCTGGGTTTCAATTCCTCCTTTTCCAAAAAATTTTTTATCACCTGTATATGATTTTATTTTTTTCACTACTTGACATATAAACAACTTCTTTAAAATCACTATTATATAAATTTTCCGCTATTAATATATTATTATTTTTATCATATTTCAAATTTATATATTTCTGTTATTTTTGTTCATCTTCTCCTATAACAAGTTTATTATAATAATAAATCTTTAATTTTTTTCTGTTTGGCGTAGTATTTTTTAAATGTAATATTTGAACCTTTATACTGTCCTCTTTTGGCACAAATACATCTAATACCTGTTCTAATTCCATTACTTTTATGAATATATTTTGCATATCCAAATCCATAAACAACATCATATTCATTATTATCTGGCATCGGATTTAACCCCAAAGACCATACTTTTTTAGTTTCCTCATCTTTCATTAATATATAGCCTCTGATGGTATATCATAATTTGGCATATTAGCCCATGAAGTTATACGATTTAACCTACTATTTTTATACCACGTATATCCACCCATATTTTCTGTAACCAATGTTCCAAATTTTTATTTGCCAATATATGTGACCATACTGTAGGTAATCTATTCTTCCTTTTAATTTTATTAAATATTCTTTTCCATCACTTGAAAAAGCACCATATTCATTAAAATATTTTAAATCATCATTTGTTTTAAAAAATATTATTTTTTCTATTTTTTCTTCTATTATTACAATTGATTTTTCTTCATCTTCTAAAATTTTTATTTTTTCAAAGTATTCTTCTTCTATATCGCTTATTGCATTTTTAAACTTCCTTTATTACTGTCAATTATCACTGTAGCAACAAATTCTAATAATTCCATATCTTTTTTTCTATTTCATTTTTGTTAAGTTGAATATGCCACCTCTTATATTTTTAAATATGCTAAATGTGAGTTTAGAACTAGATTTTCCATTTCTTCTCTTACATAGTTTTCATAGCTATGTTTTTTCTTCGTCAATTAGAACTAATTCGACTTCTACTTTTTTTATTCTAAAAAATTCAAATGCTTTTAGAATCTCTTTAATAACATCAGAATCATTCAAGTCTTTTACTTTTACTAAAATTATTGGCAAATCTCCTGATATTCCATATTTCCATAATTCACTTTGTTCATATTTTCTTAGGCAATTTATCCAGTTGAGATTTTTTACTTGGATTATCAAAAATAATATAAGATAATAATTTTTGATATTGTTCTATATCTTTTCCCTTTATTCTTAAATATCTGCTTTGTGCTTCTATTTGTGCTTTTGATATTTCAAATGCTTTTTCCACATTTTCTTTTATTTTGATATTTTTAATATTCTCTAATGCAGTTTCTTTGCTTTCTCCAACTGCTATTACTTAGGTCCAATTCTACTTTTCCTTGTGGTTTTATTTTTATTGTTCTTTTTAATGCAATTATTGGTTCTGTTACTAATGATATTTTTTGATAATGGTGTTGAATTTTTTATCATTTCTGAATTTGTATATTTCCTCTTCCTGTAAATTTTTTCTTTGTCTATTTCAAATTCTAATTGTCCCTATTGTTTCCGTTTTGGTGCAAATAAATTTGTTGCTAAATATATTTTTTCTCACTTTTTTCTTTTTCTTCTTTTTTACTAATATACTATTTGTTTCTTCATCATAATTGAAACTTTAAAAATAAATTATTAAATACTGGATGTGCATAATCTTGTTCTTTTTTTGAAATACTGGTTCAAAATATGTTGTTATTTCTAATATTTCTTCTTCTAATCCCTTGATTTTCTAAAGTTATTTTTCTAATTTCAGAATTATCATCTAGGAGTGATTATTGTTTGTATTTTTGTTTTTATATTATCTTGCTCTATTTCTTGTTCTATTTTGTCTGGCATAAAACTTATTTTGTAATTGTTTGTTTCCTTATATTGGCATGAACTCCATATATTTTTTTTTTTAATATTTTTATATCAAAAAAAATTCCTTGTGGATAATCGTCTGTTTTCTTAAATCTATTTATATATATATCTTTATATTTGCTTACTCCTTCTCCTTTTTTTGATTCATTGCTATTACATAATTTTCGTTTGATATAACATTTCCACGTATTAATCGATCATCTATTTTGTTATATTCAACACTATAATCTTCATAATCTTGATATTTTGGCTTTTCTATTTTTCTTTTTTTTCCTTTGTTATTATTGACATTTCTGGCATTGTTTCTTGTAAAAGTATCGATACACTATTTATTTCCGGATTTTCAAAAATCTTTTTGTAATATTTTATTATTAAATAAATTATTTATTGCTAGTAAAATTAATCCTTGATGATGTGCCATATATGTTTTAACAGGTGTTGCCTTTTTCTACTCTTTCTGGTGTAAAATCTATTGATTCATAAAATCCATATTTTCCATTCATTCCATATTCTTCTAATAATTTTAAGTTTTTATAACCTCTTGTGGTTGATCATTTATTGCTAAAACACTTCCATAAGTTGATGTAACCATTTCATCTGCTAATCCTCTTTTTAAACCTAACCATGGTATTCCAAAAGCCTTATATTGATAATTTCCTTTAAATCCTTTAAATTAAAAGCCGCTTCTGAAATTCCCCCAAGGTATCTGCAATCTTTTTGCATATTCTTTTTGACTCATTATCATAAATTTGCATGATTCATCTAATAAACTGCCCTCATATTTTGGAATATTAATATTAGGCATTAAATATTCAAAAGATGTTCCAGACCATGATATTAACCCTTTATATTTTCCTAATGTTGTAAGTGTTCTGCTTAATTTGTTCCAATGTTTTGCAGGCACGTCTTTTTTGGCAATTGCTATTAAACTTGCTTGTCTAGCTTCAGATGCTAGCAAATCATAATATGAATCAGTTAGTTTATTTTCTTCTATGTTATATCCTATAGAAAAAAATCTGCTTTTCTTTGTCATATAATAATGAAAAATCTGTTGCGTTTATTATTTTATTTATATAATTTATATAAAATTCTAAAATTCTGGTAAATTTAGATTTTCTAAAAATGTTTTTGTAGTATATAAATATCCAACAAAATTACCACTATCAACTGTTGATATATATCTTGGTATCAATGGTTTTTTAGTTATTGTGTCATACCAATTATATAAATGCCCATTCCATTTTTCTAGACTTATTATTGTATCTAATATCTTCTTTAATAAATCTATTGTCTTTTTCTAAAGTTATAAATCCTAAATCATAGCTTGATATTACTGCTAATAGCGAAAGTCCTATGTTTGTAGAAGATGTTCTTGATACAGTTTTTTGCTTTCTTCCTTCTTCATAATTGTCTGTTATTAAATAATTATTTTTTCATTTAAATATGTTTCAAAAATGCCCATGTTGATTTTGCAATATTTAATAAATATTTTTTATTTTCTTCATTTAATGTTTCTATTGGTGTTTTCTTTTTGCTTTTTTACTTATTTCACACATTATAAATGGAATTAATATCCACAAAATTCCCAATAAAACACCAAATATTTTTTTATTTAAAATTATAAACATTTAATATTATTGTAATTATTCCAAAAATTTATTGCCATTTGTTTATAATAAGAAAATACATCTGTTTTTGATTGTTTTTCTGCCTCTTCTGATGTCATCCATTCTAATAAATGTTTTTTACTTATATTTTTTCTATATATTGTTTTTAATATTGATTTTAATGAAACATAAGATTTATATGGCAAACATCCTAAAGTTATTATCGCCCTTAAAATTATACCTTTAATTCCTGATATTTGTGGTGTAAAAAGTTTTTGTTTTGCTCTCCATCCTTCTTTTTAAAAATACATTTATTTATCAATTCTAATATTTGAGAGATTATCACTATTAATGATATAAGTATTAATAAACCTTTTTACTGATATTTGATAAATATATCCTAATATTATTGTATAAATTCCTGCTATTATTATTGATATTTCTAGCATACTCCTTCTTAAGTTATCTCTTATTTTATATTTGGAAAGTAAATTTAGCTTTGGACTTTTTAGCCAGTTGGTTATTTGCCAATCTCCTCTAATCCATCTTGAAAGTCTGTTCATAAAACTATTATATTTAGTTGGATACCCATCCATCAACATAATATCAGACACAAGCCCACATCGTAAATAACATCCCTCTAATAGGTCATGACTTAGAACTGTGTTTTCTGGAAATTTATTTTTTAATACTTCTGAAAATACCTTCAAATCATATATTCCTTTTCCTGTAAATATCCCTTCTTGAAAGTTGTCCTGGTACAAGTCTGATATTGCGTTTGTGTAATTGTCTATTCCTCCTGCTCCTGCAAATATTTTTGTAAAAGATTGTTTTTAGACTTACATCTAGGTTATTCCAACACGTGGCTGCATTATTCCATATCCTTCTACTACTATATTTTTTGTTTATCTATTATCGGCTTGTTTAATATATGTGACATTGCTCCTATTAATTCTTGTGCTGTGTTTAATACTAAATCTGTGTCTGCATCTAGTGTTATTATATATTTTATTTGTGGAATTTTTCTATACTGTTATATAAAAATGGATTGTTTATATTTTTTAGTAAATATTCATTTAACTGATTTAACATTCCTCTTTTTCTTTCCCAACCTAAATAACTTTTTCTTTTTCATTCCATATTCTTTTTTCTATAAATAAAATTGAAAATTGGTAATTCATGTTCTTGACTGTATTTTTTTTTAATTTTTCTATTTGCTTTTTTCCTTCTTCTATTACTTCTTTATCAAAATCTTCTTTTTCTTTATTGCTTTCAGAACAATCTCCTAATAATGTAAAATATAAATTTTCCGATTTATTTGCTATATAAAAAATTTCTAACTTTTTTCATTAATTCTTTTACTTTTTTTTTGTTTTCACTATTGTCGGTATAACAACCATTGTTGTTTTTTTCTTTGGTATCCCATTTTGATAATCCATTTTTGGAATCAGCTTTGGTTTTTACAACTTCATTTAAAATAAATTGCACTATTTGTGTTACTATTTCACTGCATGGTATTAATAATAATATTACCAATACTACATTTAAAATTATTCTTGTTAGTCATTGAAATTTCTACATTTTTTTTATCATTTTATAATTAAATATTACTGTTATTAATGTTGAAAGTAATACTGTAAGTATAATTATTAGTGATATAAATTGTTGTACTTTTTGACCTTTTACTATTTCTTGTTTTTCTTTTGTATTTACATTTTAGATTTTCATATAATGTCTCTAGTCCCATTATCAATTAAATAATACCCAATATGTTTTTTTTCCTTCTTCTTTTTTTGGCTATTTCTAATATTTTTCTTGCTATATATATTTCTGATATTTTGGTTTTTTCTGATATTCTTTTATTTTATTTCTGTAATATTCCTTGGTTTTCCAATCCATGTTTGGATATACATTACTTGGATCTTGTTTTAGTACATCCTCTACTCCATTTATCTTTTCAAAAATTTCTAAAAAATTTATTCTTTGTATGTTTTTTAGACTTGTTATGCTGTTCCCTATCAGTACTTTTTGTATTGCAACATCAAAGTGTTCTTTTTGTATTACTTCTGATACTGTCATTCCGTGTTTTTCTACTATTTCCTCTAAAACTTTTAAATATCTTGTTCCTTTTTTTCCATATCTTTTTTAATGTATATGACATGTATTCTATAAATGGATATCTCATATCTTTTAACATTGTTTTGTTAAATTATGTCTGTTTTCTTTATATTCTTTATAAATCTGCTCTTGTTTTGTTTTTCCATCTATTAATCTTTCTACTATACTTTCTACTTTTATACTTTTTGAGCTTGATTACTTGCTATTTTTTCACTTATTTGTGATATGTTATGGATTATTGCTATTTGTATAAATGTTCCTATATTCCATATTTCGTCCATACTTAACGTTTTTTGTTTTGATAACTTTGTAAATATTCTTCTAAATTTTCTTTTTTCTATTTTGTTTTCTGTGTATGCTACAATTTCACTAGCTAATACATATATTCTTGCATATCCTGCATATTCTCCATTTGCTATTCCTACAAAATTTATATATTTTTTTAATGTTAATTCTTTTTCTATTTGTTTTACTGTTTCTTCTATTATATAAAATTGTCTAATAACCATTCTCCTGCTGGATGTATATTTATTTTTATTCCTACATGTTGATTTAACATTTTATATACTTCTTTTATTTTTTCATAATCTTTTATTAGTTCTGGTACTGGATATGTGTCTTTTTTGACTTTTATTTGTTATATTATGGCTTGATGCTATTTTTTCTAAGTGTTTTTTTATTGTTCTTTTTCTAGCATCGTTCCATTTATTTGTAATTTTTATTTTCTTTCAAAAAAATTCCACTCCTTGCAAATATGTTCTTTTTATACATATTGTTTGCAAAAAGTGGATTTTTATACTATTTTAATCCTTTTTACTTTATTTTATTTTTTTTATTTTATTCTCTTTATTTTGATATTTTTACTAAGATAATTCCATTTCTGTGTCTTGTTCTGTTTTTGCATTTAGTTCTTGTACTCTTTTTTTGATATGCTTTTTCTAATGTTGATAATTTTCTTGGCTGCCTTTCAATTTTACATAATAGTCTGATTCTGTGTATGGATTTTCATATTCGCTTTGTAATATCATTTGTTGTATTTCTACTGGTACATAGTCTCCATCTATTATTCCCATTCCTGCTATTGTTGTGTGATTTTCTTTGTCTAGTATTGCTATTACATTTTCCTATGTCTTTTGCATCTACCCAATCTAGTTCTGAATTGTCTTGTTCTGCGCTTTAGTATATGTTTTTGGATATATTTTACCTGCCCTTCTTCATCTGTTTCTCTGTATATGTTTCCTTCTCCTAAATTTTCTTTTACTATTCCTAAATCTTCTTTTTATTTTTTCCATTCCTTCTGGTAATTTTCATTATATTTTTCTATTATTTTTTCCATTACATCTGTAGTTTTAGACAATTCATCTGTCATTTTCTTGTATCCGCATTTACTTTTATTCCATTTAAAAATTCTTCTTTGTTGTTTTTGTGCTTCATATTTTCTTTCATCAATTTTCTGATTCCATTACTAATTTTTTTGCTGCTTCATTTACTTTTTGTCCATATGACTTCCTAGTCCTAATGTTGCTGCTATTGCTAAAGCAGAAACAACTCCCATATTTTATTTTTTATTTGTTTCTTTTTCCATTTTTTTCTTTTTATTTCTTTTTCTTCATCCTTCTTCGCCTCTTTTATTACTTTATCATTATTTTTTTCCTTACAAATTTTTGACTTGTACACTTTTATTATTTTTTTATTTTTTCCAAAACATCTTTTCCTCCTTTTTCGACAAAATTTTTTTTAAAATTATTATAAACAAAGGCTTTTCAATACTTTTCCCGTTTTTTTTTTCACACTTTTAATTTTTTTCATATTATATATCAAATAAACTATTTACTTGTTTATTTAAAGAAAAAGGTATGTGATAAAAATGGAAATGGATTCAAATAAACCTCATTGCCCTATTTTAGATGTTGACGGCGTTATATCAGGTGGTAAACAATTTGACTTAGATATAATTTTACAGGAAGATAATCGTGATGTTATATATGGTGTTGTTAAAAACTTGTTTTAAAGAGCCTGTTGCTAATGCTGTTGTAAAATTAGTTGAAGTTGCTTATGACTGTGGAAAAGAAGACAGAAGACCAATAGGACACACATTTACTGATAAAGAAGGGGAATTCGTTTTCGGACCTCTTTGCCCTGGTAGAAAATATGCTCTTCAAATTTGGGCTAATGATACTAAAAAATTAAAATTTGTGCAAAATGCTTTCATGAAGGAAAATGCTTGAAGGGTGAAAAACATGATAAATGTGATTGCTTTTTAAATGATGATAAACATGATAAGTGTGATAAAGATGAAAGATGCTGTGAAGATAATTGTGAAAAATAACACTTATATAGCTTAATAGTTATAGTTTTCATATATAAAAAAATTGCTTAACATTCCTTATATATCACAATATAATTAAAGAAGGCATATTTTTAAAAATAATGTGCCCTCTTTTTTATTTATTACCAATTTTCTAATGTTCTAATCATTTTTTTACCCTTTTTCATTAACTTTTTCTTTTATTTTTATTTAACATATCACTTTCAGAATACATCATTAAAACACCTGTTGCAAGTAAACCACCTATTACTAAACCTTTAGCAAATTTCATAATATCAACTTTCCTTTTTATAATTTACTTTTATTTTTGTCAATTTTTTTCTTTTTTATACTGTTTAATTATGGAATATATTTCATGTACACTAACAACTAGTAAAAAATTCCAAAATACTTTCTTAAACTTTTCATATCCAAATGCATTGATACATTAGCACCAACAATAGCTCCCAAAATTCCATAAACAGCTATAATCAATCCTAGTTTTAAATTTAACATTTTTATTTTTAACATTCACTAATTATTGCAATCAAAGAAGTAGGAATAAAAAAAATCAAATTTGTTGCTTGTGCAATATGTTGCTCTAAATTCCAAAAAACGTCAAAAGGAAAATGAGAATAGTACCTCCTCCCATTCCAGTTCCACTAACAATTCCTGAAATAACTCCTATAACTATTTCAAACATTTTCCTTTCTCCTTTTCATGTTTCTAGGTTATATGTTGCTCTGCGATTTCTGTAATTACTTTGTCAAACCTATTTAGTTGATAAATTAATTCTTTTCGTAGCTTTTCCTCTTTTACATTATCTAATAAATCTAGAAACTTTTGTAACTCAAATAGATATTTTTCATTTGTAGTCTTCCAGATGTGCTGATTATTAGCATTTTTCATTTTATCCCATTCCTTTCTTTTCGGCACATGAAAAAAATTTTAGTCACAAACAAAAACGGACATAAATAACATATCCATTAACAAAATAAAATCCGTTCTTTTTAATAATTTTTCAACATTTGCTTTTCTAAAATCTATTTGGCATTTTATATTATGACATATTTTCCTATATTTTTACATTTTTATTTACAAAAATGCATTTTTAGTTTATGAACGTCAAATTTTTGTTATTTTTATACATTATTATTTAAACAACATATTATATGATGCATATAATAAGAAAAATTGTGAAAATATTTTCATTATTTTTTCCGGAAGTTTTTTTAAAATTTTTGCACCTATATATCCACCAATTGTTCCTCCTATTGCACATAATATTGCTATTTTCCATTCTATATAATTTTCCTTATAATAAAAAGAAACTACTTGTTAAAACCATTGGTAAAATACAAAATATTGATGTTCCTCTTGCTTTTTTGGTTCTTCATTTAGCAAATATATAAAAGCTGGAACTAAAATTAAGCCACCACCTGTTGAAAATAAACCACTAACAAAACCAGCTAAAAAACCTATTATAATTTTTTTTTAAATTTTCATCAAAAAACCTACTTTTATAGTAGGTTTTCCATTTTATAAAAATATACCTTTTTATTTATTCTATTTATTTTATTGTTTTTTAGATTTTTCTTTTGTTCTAATTTTTTTGGATTTATTTTTAGTTTATCATTTTCACCAGGCACATAATATTTTTTATCTTTTATTTTCTCAGGTAAATATTGTTGTTCTACATAATTTCCTGGATAATCATGTGGATACAAATATCCTTGATTATATCCCTAGTGCTTCCATTCCTTTTACTGGTGCATTTCTTATATGCATTGGTACTTCTCCAGTATCACTATTTTTTTTACATCATCTAATGCATTATTTATTCCCATATATGTTGAATTTGATTTTGGAGAATTTGCTACATATACTGCCGCTTCTGCTAATATTATTCTTGCTTCTGGCATTCCTACCATATGTACTGCTTGCATTGCACTATTTGCTACTACTAATGCATTCTGGATTTGCTAGGCCTACATCTTCTGATGCACATATTACAATTCTTCTTGCTAAAAACATTGGATCTTCTCCCCATTTAATGCACGTGCCAAATAAAATACTGCTGCATCTGGATCTGAGCCTCTCATTGATTTTATAAATGCACTTATATTGTCATAATGTGAGTCTCCATTTTTATCAAATACTGCTTTTCTTCTTTGGATCCAATTTTTAATTATTTCATCTGTTATGTGAATATATCCGTCTGCTTCCATATTTGTAGTAAGTACTGCTATTTCTAACCCATTCAATGCTGTTCTAACATCTCCATTACTTATTGCTGCTAATTTTTTAATGTTTCTCCTCTATTTTTATTTGATATTCTCCGTAATCCTTCTTTGTTTTTTAATGCATTTTTTATAAATCGTGTATATATTTTCTGTAGTTAATGGCTCTAATTTAATTACCATAGATCTTGATATTAAAGCTTTATTTACTTCAAAATACGGATTTTCTGTTGTTGCACCTATTAATATTATTGTTCCATTTTCTACATAAGGCAATAATGCATCTTGTTGTAATTTGTTGAATCTGTGAATCTCATCAATAAATAATATACTCTTTCCTGCTGGATTTAGCATAAAGTTTTTGTTTCTTCTATTACTCTTTTATATCTGAAACACCTGCTGATACGGCATTTATTTTATAAAACTTGTATTTCGTTGTTTCACTTATTACTCTTGCTAATGATGTTTTGCCACATCCAGGAGGACCAAATAATATGATACTTGATAGCCTGTCTGCTTTTATTGTTCTATATAAATTTTTCCTTCTCCTATTACATGTTCTTGCCCAACATATTCTTCCAAAGTTTTTGGTCTAACTCTATATGCTAGCGGCTCATTTAAATTCATAATTTTCCCTTCCTTTCTATGTTGCAAATTTTGCACGCGAATAAAGTCGCGGGCTTTAAATGTTCAATATTTTTAATGTTACTAATGTCCGCTTTTTCTTTGAAAATATTTTTTAATTAGCTAAAATTGTCCTTTTCTTATTAAGTCTTCTGTTGATAAATCTTTTTTTTGTCTAATTTCATAAATGCTTTTTCTATTTCTTTTTATTATATCCTAAAACTTGTAAAGCTGAAATTGCTTCATCAACTTTGTTGCTGTCTACTACTGCTTCTTTTTACTTTTGTATTTTTTTTGTTTGTGTTACTGAATTTTCTTTTTTTCATTTTGTCCTTTTAATTCTAATATTATTCTTTGTGCTGATTTTGCTCCAATTCCTGGTATTTGGGTTAAATATGATATGTCATCTGATATAACTGCTATTGCAAATTCTGATGGGTCTGTTACTGCTATTATTGTTAAAGCCGTTTTAGCTCCTACTCCACTTACAGATAATATTAGTTCAAACATTCTTAATTCTTCATTTGTGTTAAATCCAAATATACTTATGTCATCTTCTCTAACTCTATAATGTGTATGAACTTTTACTGTTTCTCCTATGTTTCCTAGTTTTTCTATTCCATTTTCAGACATAAATACTTTATATCCTAGACCTCCTACATCTATTACGACATAGTCTGTCATTTTCATCTCTAAATTTCCTTTTATATATGCTATCATTTGTAACCTTATCCTTTTCTTTTTTATTTTTTTATATATTATAAAAATATGTAGACTCCAAATCTGCTTCATGCACTAATAAAGCTAGTGGGTATTTTTTGTATGCTAGTCCTATTGTTGTGTATTGCTCTTTTGGTTCTGTGAATCCCATGTGCCATCTTATACAATATTTTTCTTCAGGTGTTAATTTTATATATTCTGTAATCATCATTACTGATTTTTCTCCATGCCCATATGGAATTGTGTCATCTACTGTATAATATGGTACTTTTTCCCATACACCTAATGCGTTTTTTGCGTTTCTATAATCTACTTTGTAAAAATTTGCTTTGCATAAGTCATGTAATAATGCTATTTTATTAATGATTCATCTGATACTTTTATTGGCTCTATATTTGTTTCTACTTTGTGTTTTAATATTTCGTAGACTTTCAAACTATGTTCTACTAATCCGCCTTCATAGTCTCCATGGAATCTTGTACTTGCTGGTGCTTTGAAAAAGTCTGTTTTTGTATAAATTCTATTAAATCATTTATTCCTTCTCTGTTTACTGTTTTTAATAATTCTAAAAATTTTCTTTCATTTTCTATTTTTCCTTTCTGATTTTTCTATATTTTATTTTTCTTTTATTACGCTATTTATTCTCCTATTTGTATTGTTTGTGTTCCTAAATTTACTTCTGTTCCACATGTTACTTGTATTTCATATTTTCCTGCTTTTTCTACAAAAAATGTTAGGTCTTTTGATTCCTGCCATACATTTTCTCCTTGTATTCTGTATTTCACTACCCAATTGATACATATTTTTCGTGTGTTACTTCTATTTTTTACTTTGTATTTTCCTATGTCTTTCTGGCTTGTTACTGTAAAGCTTCCTGTTGGTGATACTTGGTTATTATATGTTACATTATATAAACCGTCTTTCATTTGTTCTAACATGTAATAGTTTGTTCCGTTGTATTCTACTTTTTCTCCTGATATTACTGTTCTTTCTTTTAGGTTTATTAGGTAGTTTCTTTCTATATTTTCTATTCCAAATTCTTGCTTTATGTATTCTGGTGTGCATAGACGGAATCCTGCTTTTATTTCTGCTAATTTTGTGCTATCATTTTGTGCTTTTTTTTTGCAATTGTTCCTCTACTGCTTCTGTGTCTAATATGTTTCTTTCTTCTGCTCTAGCTTTGTTTCTATTGTTTTCCTTCTTTTTCGTACTCGTCCCCTATGTCATTTATTTTTGTTTGTATCGTTTCTAGCTCTGTTTTTATTGCTGTGTATTTTGAACTTCTTATACTGTCTTTTGCTTACTGATATTCCTGTTCCTAATAGTATTGATAATACCATTATTGTTATTACTAAACTTAATAGTGTTATTCCTTTTTCTTTTTTCATTTTCATTTGTTTTGTATGATATATCTTTCTATATTCATACTCTCCTTTCCTTTTTTAGTTATTTGCCATGTTTTTTCTTTTATTTTAATCCTTCTAATCTTTTCTTTATTTCTTCTGGCGAAGGCAATAAATCTTTCATTTTGTCTGGTAATGTATCTCTTATTTTATAAGTTGCTATTCCTATTGGTTTATCACTATCATTTCAAGCATACTCTACAACAGTTCTATTTTTTTTTTTTACATATAATAATACCTATTGATGGATTTTCATGTTCCATTTTTACTTGCTTATCTAGTGCAGTTAAATAAAATTGAAGTTGTCCTACATATTCAGGCTTAAAATCTCCTATTTTTAATTCAATTGCAACTAAACTTTTTAAACTTCTATGATATAATAATAAATCAATATAGAAATCATCTCCACCAACATTTATATGATATTGACTTCCCATAAAAGCAAAATTTCCACCCATTTCTTCAAGAAATGCTCTCATATTACTTATCAAATTTTCTTCCAATTCTCTTTCAGAATGTTGTTCAGAAAGTTCCATAAAATCAAATATATATTCATCTTTGACTGCCATTTTTCTTGATTCACATACTTTTCTGGTAATGTTTCATCAAAATTAGTTTGGTTGAGTAAATATTTTCATAAGTCCTATTTTCTATATGATTAATCAATACATCTTTTGTCCAACCATATTTTTTTAGTCATTTTTATATAAAATTCTCTTTCGAGCTGGTCTTTGCATTTCTCCATTATAGCCACATTCTTGCTCCAGCTAATTTCTGCCACTAATGGTGGCAGAATTTCATTATCCTTGTATTCTACATACAAATTACGCATTCTCCATAAATTTCTTGAAGAAAAACCATGAACATCAGGAAATTCTTGTTTCAGTTCTTTTGATAATACTTCAACAATTGATTTTCCCCAACCTTTTTCTTGTTGTTGGTTATATATTTCCTGTCCAATTCCCCAATATAGACTTATTAGAGTTCTATTAACTTGTTTCATAGCTTCATATTGACTATTTCTAATTTTATTTTTTATTTTTCTTATAAAAATCCTTGTAATCATCGCTAATTAAATTATTTTCCATAATTTAAAACTCTCCTTTTTTCATTTACTCTTTAGTCATTTGAAAGTTTTTACAGTTTCATTTTACTATATTATTTTTTAAATTGCAAAGGTACTTGGAAGGTGATTTTTTATTTTTCATTGCTTTTTTATATCTGGATTTTGCTCTTTATTAATATTTACAAAAAACTTTAATACAATTCTTTATTTGTATTAAAGTTTTTTATTTTTTTCAATATCTGTTGTGCATTTTTTGACTGTTTTGTTGTGCCCTTTTTTATTATTCTAGTCATAAAATGTTGTTCTGAATCCTACATCATAGATACTTCTAGTGGTTTGATTTTCGCCACGGTTAGTAATTGGATATTTATCTCCTCCGTAGCAATATCCTCCTCCCTATTAGCAGAAGGATAATCTGCGTTAAGTGTAGCACTAATATCCATTCCCATTCGTTTCCTGCAAAATCGTAGATGTTCATTTTATTTGTTTCTTCTGATGCTCCTGTTGTTAATAAAACAATACTTGCCGGCTTTGTCCCTGTTATTGCTGTCCAAGTACTTCCACTGTTTGTTGTTTGCTTTGCTTTGTCTTTTCTTTTGCTTCTTTTGCTCTTGTTAGTATTCCGTTATCTCCACTTAATGCTGCTATTGTTACTCCTGCTAATATTAGAAGTACTATGATTGTTATTACTAATGCTATTAGAGTTATACCTTTATTGCCTTTTGTTTTTATTCTGTCTTGTATTTTCATCTGTTATCCTCTCTTTCTTTTTTTAGATAAAGTTTTGTATTTTTATTTTCTTCCTTTATCTTTTATTTCTTTGGTTCTTATTATTTACACATATTTTTTAAATATACCTTTTTACTATATTTTTTCATATAGCTCTTGTTTTTTTTTTTTGTCTATTAGGCTATTTATAGCATAAACTTTGTTCCAATTTCTATTGACATTTACATCCATGCTCATTAAACTTTAGAATTTACACAAAATATACTTCAAAATATATCTCACTCTCACGATTTCAAAGTGCTACACAACCAAAGCCGCACGGAACCCGACGTTGAGGCTAGGGTAGCCGTTAGTGACGTTAGAATATAACACACCAGCATTACTGCCGCCGTACAATCGCCCCCACGTTTGACGAAAGGATAAGCGAGATGGCCTATTAAGTGTTAGGTCTCCATCCCATGCATATCCATATCCAGCACTAACCTGATGCTGCATTCGCTGCTGATGTAAACCAGTTCCAATTTCCATTTGTTCCTGATGGAGCATAAAATGCAAATGTTGATGATACTTCATTTACTCCTATTCCTTTATGATTTGCCATGTGGTCATAATTATATTTTGTAAGTTTATAACGTGCTTCTTGATATTTTAATGCCGTTTTTGATCTATCCCATAATCCTGTTTCTACTGTTCCATCACTTAATGTTATTTTATTATTTTTTCTTCTTCACTTACTTCATATGAATCCCATAAACTTGCATATCTTGAATTCAATTTTCCATTTTGAAAATATTTTATAGTTCCATCTTCACTTTCCATAAGCATCTAAATAACTATTAGAATTATCTAAATATCCTGCTACTCTTTCCCAAAGCTCCTCCTGCCATATCATATACACCTGTTACATTTCTTGTTGTACTTGATAACACTCCATTTGATGTGCTGTAATTATGTATTACATCATATGAATACATTCCTTCATCACTATCTGACTTTGGTCCCTGTCCTGTATATAGATTATAATAATACCATGGACTAGAATTAAGTTTCCTGCCCCATTTGTCATTGGAGCACTTCCACATTCACTATAACACAAATATGCTACTGCTCCCCATTCACTATTTTTTATTAAATGAGTATTTGCCCCACTTGTTAATCCAAAACTTGATTTTGAAGTTGTTGCTATATCCATACTACGTTTTTCACTTTCACCTATAGATATGTGTCTCCAACTTATTTTATTTGGTAAACTTTTGACTATTGTTGTACTATCTGGTGCATATTGTTGTTCTGATGATGAACTACTTGCATTTCCTACTGTATTTCCATCTTTATTTGTTCCACTTGCTTCAAATTTTGCTATCCAGAATCCATTTAATTCTGTTCCTCCTAAATTAAATGCTGGATGTACTATTGCTGTTTTAGTTGTATCTGTTGATTCATCTGTTGTATATATTACTCCATCTGAACCTTCATTTGTGTTACCTTTTAAAAATGTTACTTCTATATTTTTTTCTCCTGCTATTTTATAGGCATATCTTGGTATCCATACATACATGCTTCCTAAATCACTTTCTGCTACTGTTTGTCCTACTGATACTGTATCTGCTTTGTATGTTCCATCACTCAACATTACATTTGCCCATTCTTTTTTATCATTATAGTTGTACCATTCTGCATCATCTTGGCTACATACTACCCAAGTATTGTTTTTCCATTTTATTGGTATCATTCCTGTTATTACTTTTGGACTATTTGCTTTTTTATTTCTATTATATCCTTCTACTCCATTCATTGTATCTGTAATTTCTTGTAAATTTCTTTCTTCATCTTTTTGTGCTTGTTCTGTTTTTTCTTTGGCTTCTTTAGCTTTTTGTTAGTATTCCGTTATCTCCACTTAGTGCTGCTATTGTCACTCCTGCCAATATTAGTAACACTATGATTGTTATTACTAATGCTATTAGCGTAATTCCTCTTGGGTTTTTCTTGTTTTTTTGCCATTGTTTTTTCCTCCTCTTATTTTTTGTATTTTTGTTAAGCTTTAAACTTAACAAAAATTTCTAAAATCTTGGTTTACTTACAGTATTAACCGTTTTGCGTTTTTTATACAGCATTAAAAAAACTTTTTTCATCTTTTAACATTGCATTTTTGTTGGTATATGCTATATTGCTTTTTATATAAAATTTTTTTCAAAAATATTTTTTATAAAAACTTTTGTAAGCTTTTTTACTTTATTAAAAGTAATTTTATCATATTTAATATTTTTATAGAATACAAAAGTATCTTTAAAAAGCAGCTTTAATATAAATTTTGGTTTATTTTAGATATTAATATAATTTATAGCCAAAAAATATAACTGCTTTTTTCTTTACAGTTATATTTTTATCTATTTTTCTATTTCTATATTAGACGTTGCATCATATGATTTTGCATCTTCTAATATTTTTTCTAATACTGTGCACGTTCCTTTTAATGTTAATTTTGCTTTGTTGTGTGTTGATGTACTATAGCCGAAGCATGCCATATAATCTAATTTGTTGCTTATTAATTTTCCTGTTACATTTGCATTAATTTCTATGGTCCCTCGTAAATTTAAGCATTCTCCAAAAGTATATTGCAAATTAGTAACACTTTCTGGAATAACCATATTAACTTCTGTTAAGTTTTCGCATTGAGAAAATGTTGCAAACATATTTATTACGTTTTCTGGTATTGCGCTGTTAAATTCACTCAAATTCGTGCAGCCTTCAAAAGTATGATCCATATTTATAACACTGTTTGGTATTTCGCTATTGTATCTTTTAGATTTTTTACATTTTTGGAATGTTCCCATCATATTCGTAACATTTTCTGGTATTTCTGCATCAAAACTTTCTAGGTTAATACATTCTTTGAATGTTTGTTGCATAGTTTCAACGCTATTAGGTATTATTTGTTTAAATTTCTTTAAACTATCACATCCCCAAAAAGTTCCTTCTAAATTTTTTAAATTTTTAGGAAGTTCACTATCAAACTTCTTTAAATTTCTACAATAATAAAATGTTCCAAACATATTAGTAACTGTATTTGGGATAAATATATTGAAATTTTTCAAAACTGGTGCACTCGTAAAATGTCCATTTAAAAATTTCTAGTTTTGGTGGTAAATTTGTTATATTTTTTAATTTTCCACATCTTGAAAATGTACTTTGCATCTCTGTTACTGTTGATGGTATTACAGGTGTTGTAACAAGTTCATCAAAATCATTTTGTAAATTACTAAAAGTATCTTTTAAATTTGTTACAGGTATAAAATTTTTATCATTTTTTCCTTTTATATATATAGGCACTGTTCCTTCTATTTTGCCTTTTATTATTTTTCCTAAATATCCTTTATTTTCTGTATTTGCATCTTCTGCTTTAATGTCATCTATATCATTTAATGTGTATGTTCCGTTGTTCAATGTATATTCCCATAAATCCATGTTTACAGTTTTTCCGTCCGTTCCTATTCCTATTACACCTGCGTTTCTTTCTTCTTTTTGTTCTTCTGGTGCTTTTGCATTTTGCATTATTTCATTCAATCTTTTCCTTTTTTCTACTCCTTTTGAAGTAATATCATATTCCCTTTTGCTTTCTATAAAGCTAACTGTAAATGTGTTGTCCCCGTTATCTCTTACTATTGTTTTCCTTCTCCATATTGCTTGTCTATTTCTTTTTGTAGATTTACTTGGTTTAAACTTTGATATTCTTCTCCCATTTGTGCACTAATTGTTGCTAGTTCTACTACTTCTTTTTCTTCCCCTATTTCTGTTTTTTTCTTTGGCTTCTTTTTGCTTTAGTTAGTATTCCATTATTTCCACTTAATGCTGCTATTGTTACACTTGCTAATATTAGTAATACAATCAAACTTATTACTAGTGCTATTAGTGTTATTCCTTTGTCTTTTTTCTTCATTTAAAGGTCCTCCTCTGTTTTATTTTTTTGTTAAGCTTTTAACTTAACAAAAATTTAAATCTTTGATTTTCCTACAGTGAAGGCTCTTTTGTAACTTTTTGAATATGATTTTAAACTTTTTTATTTTTCTATATTGCATTTTTAGTTGGTATATGTTATAAATTTAAATATATAGTTTTGCCAAAGTTAAAAGATTAATATTGGCTTTGCGTAAATTTTTATTTTATTTATAAAACTTTATTTATATACAAAAAACTTTAATACAATCTTTATATTTGTATTAAAGTTTTTTATTTTAACTCTGCTTATTTGTTTAAATTTCAACTGTGCTATGCAATATAGTTATTCTTATACAGTTAATGTTGAGCGAAATCCTACACTATGGATTTTTCTTCCATCTGTCATATATGAATATAAAATTCCAGCTGATGCTCCTTCCCCACATTGTCCACTACGTAAAATAAAACAGGTAGCTAAATGTCCAATTATTACATCATCCTTATTCCATGTTCTTCCATAATCCTCTTTTCCTGCTACTGCATCCTCTGCTGATGTAAACCATCTCCAACTATTGTTTGTTCCTGATGGAGCTTGAAATGAAAATGGTTTTGAAGTTGTTTTTATTACTTCATTTACACCTATTCCTTTATGATTTGCCATATGGTCATAGTTATATTTTGTAAGTCTATATCGCGCTTCTTGATATTTTAATGCCGTTTTGATCCATCCCATAATCCTGTTTCTACTGTTCCATCACTTAATGTTACTTTATTATTTTTTCTTCTTCACTTACTTCATATGAATCCCATAAATTTGTATACTTTGAATTTAACTTTCCGTTTTCAAAATATTGTATGCTTCCATCTTCACTTTTTCCAAATGCACTTAAATTTGCATTTGAATTATCTAGATATCCTGCTACTCCTTCCCACGCTCCTCCTGCCATATCGTATACACCTGTTACGTTTTTGGTTGTGCTTGCTAATATTCCGTTTGATGTATTGTAATTATGTGATTCATCATAACTATAATAAGTTTCATCTGTTTCTGATTTTGGGCCTTGTCCTGTATATATGTCATACCAATGGCTTCCAGTTACTAAACTTCCAGTTCCATTTGTCATTGGTATATTACCGTATTTGCTATAGCTTAAATATGCAACTGCTCCCCATTCACTATTTTTTATTAGATGACTATTTGTTCCACTTGTCAATCCAAATTTTTCTTTGTCTGTTGTGGCTATATCCATACTTCTTTTTTTTCGCTTTCTCCTATTGATATATATCCCCAACTTATTTTATTTGGCAAACTTTTTGCTATTGTTGTACTGTCTGGTGCATATTGTTCCCCTGCTGCTGAACTACTTGCATTTCCTACTGCATTTCCATCTTTGTTTGTTCCACTTGCTTCAAATTTTGCTACCCAAAATCCATTTAATTCTGTTCCTCCTAAATTAAATGCTGGATGTAATATTGCAGTTTTTGTTGTGTCTGTTGTTTGGTCTGTTGTATATGTTGCTCCGTCTACTCCTTCGTTGGTGTTTCCTTTTAAAAATGTTACTTCTATATTTTTCTCTCCTGCTATTTTATAGGCATATCTTGGTATCCACACATACATACTTCCCAATTCATTTTCTTGTACTACTTGTCCTTCTGTTACTGTACCAGATTTATATTTTCCATCACTTAGCATTACATTTGCCCATTCTTTTTATCATCATAATTGTACCATTCTGCATCATCTTGGCTACATACTATCAATTATTATTTTTCCATTTTATTGGTATCATTCCTGTGACTACTTTTGGACTGTTTACTTTTTTTACTTCTGCTATATCCTTCTACTCCATTAATTGTGTCTGTAATTTCTTGTAAATTTTCTTCTTCCTCTTTTTTTGCTTGCTCTGTTTTCTCCTTTGCCTCTTTTGCTCTAGTTAGTATTCCATTATCTCCACTTAATGCAGCTATTGTTATTCCTGCCAAAATTAATAACACTATTATACTTACTACTAATGCTATTAGTGTGATTCCTCTTGTGTTTTTCATTTCTTTATTCATGCTTTTTCCTCCTTTGAATTTTTTTTATATTTTTTATTAAGCTTTGAACTTAACAAAAAGTCAAAATTCTTATTTTCTTACAGTATTAACTCTTTTGAGATTTTTATACATTAATTTAAAAAACTTTTCCATCTTTTTACATTGCATTTTTTGTTGGTATATGCTATATATTTAAGTATATATTTTTACTAAAGTTCAAAGATTAATATGCCTTTTGCATATTAATTTTTTTTCAAAAAATATTGTTTTTAGCCATATCAAGGAATTGATCCTTTAGAAACTTTATATAGGCAAAATGATGTATTTGGCTCATGACCCTGTTAAGTATGGAAGAAATGAAAAACAATTTGAAAATATTTTCAAAGATTTTGCTGAAAATATATCATTAGATGACATCAACAAAATTGACGGAGCCTTCACATTTGGCACAGACAACATAGACGAAGAAGATTTAGATGATAGTGAAAAGCCACATATTGCAGGAGCCGCCATTCCTTTAGGTAGTATTTTCAAGTTTCTTAATGGAGACGATGATCCAAACTTAGAATCTCAAGAAGAACTTGCATCACAAAGTAATTCTAGAAAAAAAATAAAAGTTGAAAAAAAGAAAAATCAAAAGCAAAATAAAAAGAAAAAATATCTTGATACTTATGGTACTAATTTGACAAACAAGGCTAAAAATGGCGAGCTTGATATTGTTATAGGTAGAGATAAGGAAATTCAAAGAATAGTACAAATTTTAAATAGACGTTCTAAAAATAATCCATGCCTAATTGGTGAGCCTGGTGTTGGTAAAACTGCTATCGCTCAAGGTTTGGCCATTAAAATTGCAAATCAAAATGTACCTGCTAAATTATTAAACAAAGAAGTATATTTATTAGATATGACTTCTGTTATAGCTGGTACACAATTCAGAGGTCAATTTGAATCTCGTATGAAAGGTATTATAGATGAATGTAAACAATATGGAAACATTATTCTAGTTATAGATGAAATACACAATATTATAGGTGCAGGTGATGGTGAGCATTCTATGAATGCAGCAAATATTTTAAAGCCCGCTCTTTCTAATGGAGAGATTCAACTAATAGGAACTACTACTCTAAAAGAATATCGTAAATATATAGAAAAAGATTCTGCTTTGGAGCGTCGTTTCCAACAAGTTTTAATTGAAGAACCTAATACTGATGATTCTATTAAAATCTTGGAAGGTATTAAAAAATATTATGAGGAATATCATAAAGTTAAAATTTCTAATGATGTTATTAAACAGGCTGTTATTATGTCTGAAAAATACATTCACGATAGATTTTTGCCAGACAAAGCTATTGATATTTTAGATGAAGCATGTTCTCGCATTAATTTGGAAAATAAGGATTTATATAAATTGGAGATGCTTAAAAAAGAATTAGCTGATGTTCAGGCTGAAAAAGAGGAAGTAATTGCTGCTGATTCCACAGAAGACTACCAAAAAGCAGCTGATTTAAAAACACGTGAATGTCAATTAATCGAAAAAAATTGATGGCTTAAACAAAAAAATGAAACTAAAAAACTTAACAATACAAGATATCGCCACAGTTATAGAAAGCTGGACAAAAATCCCAGTTAAAAAATAACTGAAGAAGAAACTCAAAAATTATTAAATTTAGAAACAAACTTACATAAAAGAGTTATTGGTCAAGATCAAGCTGTTAGTGTTGTTTCAAGAGCAATCCGCAGAAATCGCGCTGGTTTACAAAAAGTACAAAAAGACCACCTTCTTTTATATTTGTTGGACCTACTGGTGTTGGTAAAACAGAATTAGCAAAAAGCCTTGCTTTTGAAATGTTTGGAAAAGAAGATTCTATGATTAGAATAGATATGTCTGAATATATGGAAAGTCATTCTACAGCTAAATTGATTGGCGCTCCTCCAGGATATGTTGGTTATGATGATGCTGGTCAATTAACTGAAAAGGTTAAAAGAAAACCTTATTCTATTATTCTTTTAGATGAAATCGAAAAGGCCCATCCAGATGTATTCAACATTTTGTTACAAGTTTTGGATGATGGTAAACTAACAGATAGTCAAGGTAATACTGTAAGTTTCGCAAATACTGTTATTATAATGACTTCAAATGCTGGCTCTAATTTAAATACTAATTCTATCGGCTTTGGAAAACAAACTATTGATAAAGGTAAAATTGAGGATACTTTAAAAACTACTTTCCGCCCTGAATTTCTAAATAGAATTGATGAAATTGTTGTTTTTGATTCTCTAACAGATAAAGAATTGATTCAAATTGTCGATTTGATGCTAAAAGATACTCAAAAAGGCATTAAAAGAGAAAAATATGGACTTTAGTTGTATCTGATACAGCTAAACATTTTATTTTGGAAAAAGGTACAAATATCAAATTTGGAGCTAGACCTTTAAGAAGAGCTATACAACGTTATATTGAAGATGAAATATCAGAAAAAATTTTAAGTGGTGAATTTTTAAATGGTCAAACAATTTTGTAATGTTGACTTTTGAAGCATAGATGATCATTTAAAATTTATACTTTTTAAATCAAAATAAATAATTTTTTAATATAATGTGAAAGGATGTAATTAAACATGCAAAAAAATATACATAAAAACCAAATATTTTAACTATTTTGAGGTTTATCCTCATACCTATTATTTTATATTTTATTTTTACTGGACATTATTTATTAGGTTTTATCTTTTTTACTATATCTGGAATTACTGATATTCTAGATGGCGCAATTGCAAGAAAGTTTAATCTTGTTACTAATTTTGGAAAATTAATGGACCCTTTGGCTGACAAACTTACTCAGATTTCTGTTTTGGCTACTCTCGTTTTTCAAAAAATTATTCCTTTTTGGATTCTTGTGGTTGTTCTTCTTAAAGAACTTTTGATGATTATCGGCGCTTCTTTCCTTTATGGTAAAGATGTGGTCGTTTATAGCAAATGGTTTGGTAAATTGGCTACTGTTCTTTTCTACCTTGCTATTGTTTGCTCTTTGATTAATAAGGAATTTGCTCTTACTGGTGTTTGGCAAAATTTAGATTTTATCCTTTATTGCATTGCTGTTATAGCAACTATATTTTCTTTTATTATGTATGTTAAATACTTATATAAAGATGGCTTTATTGATAAGAGCGATTTAAAAAAAGAGAAACAACCTGTTATTATTAATAAAAAAAATACACAAAAAATCTAATACTAAATAAATATTTATTTACATTATTATTCATTTGCATGCGAAATTTGTTAAAACAAATTTCGCATTTTTAATATTATAGGAATGTTCATCGAACTTCCTATAATATTAAATCTAACAATACACACCTAACCCAACCTCTCTTTTACTCATAATCTTCTATTATCTGGCTCAAATTCTCCTTACCATAAACTTTTAAACCTTTTTCAATATCAATTTTATCAGTTTCTGTTAAATATTCTATAGATATATCTGTTTTTTCAAATTCTTTTTTCTTCCCCATTTTCATTTAACAAATTCACTACAACTTTACCATCCACATCTCTCAATATATAATGTTCTCCACACTCTCCACTCTCTGATTTCAAAAGTACAAGTTCATTAGAATCAAATTCTTTAACAGCCCAATCCGGATACAATTCATTTATATCCCTTTCAGTTTTATTAACCAAATCTTGAGTAATATTTTTTATACTGTCTTGAAACATGTCCACATTTCTCATATTTAGTTTCATAAACCACACTTGCATTAGAGATAAACGTACACTTTCCTGACTACTAGCCTGAATATTCTCCTGCTCCAAACTATTCAACTCATTCCACTGTTCTGTACAATCATCTTCTATAATTTCAGCCAAACTATCCATCTTTGCTTGCTCAGAACTATGATTATTTTTTTATACATTTTACTACCAGCATAAATTGCACACACTACAACACTTAATCCAGCCAATACTATAAAAAATTTTTCACCACTAACACCTTTCCTTTCATAAACAAAGAACTCTTAATTATATTTTATATATTAATAAAATTGCAGAACAAAAGCGGACATTAATAACATTTGCACTTATTTAGACATTTTAAAGTCCGCGTCTTTGTTCGTGCACGAAAATTTATGAAATAAATTTTCTGTGCATTGTTATTTTGATTTATACTTTCAAATTTTAACATTTATTTTAGTATGTACTTATTTCAACTCTTTTTTATTCACATTTATTGTTATTTCTCCTAATTCATCTGTTCTGAATATTTTTACTTTCATTTCTTTTAATTTTTTATAGTGTTTTCTGAAGGATGTCCAAATTTATTATTTTTTCCTACTCCTATTAATGCATATCTAGGTTTTACTGCTTTTAAAAATTCTGCTGTTGTTGATGTTTTTGAGCCATGATGTGCTACTTTTAAAATTGTTGATTGTAACATATTTTGTATCTTTCTAAAATCGCTTTTTCTGCTATTTCTTCTATATCTCCTGTGAATAAAATTGAGTATTTTTTGTATTTTAATTTGAATACTAATGAATTGTTATTTATTGCATTTTCTGATATTTTATTTTTGCTGTCTGGCCATAAAATATCTAAATTCACGTTTCGTTCTATGTTTATATTTTCTCCGGCTTCTACTATTTTTACTTCTATTGTCTTTTCTTTTGCTAATTTTACAAATCTTTTGTAATTGTAACTTTCTTCATATTGCTTTCATAATATTATTGTTTTTATTTTGATTTTATCCATTAAATATATTATTCCATCACAATGATCAAGGGCCATATGACTTATTATCGCTATATCTATTTTTCTGTATCCCCTATCTAAAATATATGGTAATAGTGTATTTTTTCTTCTACATTTGTATAGCTACTTCCTCCTCCATCTATTAAAATAGTCTTACCTTTTGGCGTTACTATAAATGTACTATCTCCTTGGTTTACATCTACAAAATAAACTTTTAAATCTTTTGGAATTATTTGTATTACCATTATTAATGCTATTATTATAATGCTTATTATTTTTGTTCTTGATTTTGTTTTTGGTTTCATCCTATATTTTAAATAAAATTTTATCATTGATATTATGTTTCTAAATCTTTTTACTGTTTGTGTTTTTTTTTGGTGTTATATATATAATATATGAACATGAAAATATGTATAGATAAAAAATATATTATTATTTGAATAAAATTTGGTGTTGGCAAATATATATTGAATATGGTAATTTTGCTATTTGTGATTTCAAGATTAGTGCTTTTATTGCTATTTGCAATATTATTGAAAATATTTGTACTGTTTTTACATTAATTATTAAAGTTATTAAAAATATAAATCCACATGCCATTACTGGGCCGATTATAAATCCTATAATTAAATTAGTTAATATAAAATATATGTTTAATTTATTAAATTGTATTATACTTATTGGCAATATTATTATTTGTGCTGATATGGTTACAGATATAATTTCTATAATCTTTTTTGATTTTATGATTCTTTCTAAAAAATTTTTTTGAAATAAATTTTTGAAATAAAATTATTCCTATAGTCCCTCCATATGAAAATTGGAAACTTAAATCTAATATTGTGTATGGATTTTCAATAGTATTATTAAAGCTGATATTGCTATATTTGTTAATACATCATTATTCTTGTAAAATATTTTGAACTTATTAGTATTATTCCCATAATTCCTGCTCTTATTATTGATGCTGAAAATCCTGTTAAAAACATATATTCTATTATCAAAATTATTGATATATAATATGATTGTTTTTTTTATTAAAATTTTCCAATTATTTGTGTTGCTAATAAAATTAAATATGACATATGCATTCAGATACTGCTAAAATATGAGACATATTTGCATTTCTAAAATTTTCTATTGCCTCCTCTGGTATTTCTGTTCTGTCTCCTAAACATTATCCCTATAAATATGTTTGCTATTTCTTGTGGTAATATATTATTTGCTTTTTCTTCAAATTTTCAAATAGTTTAATACTTTTGGATTCTATATATTCTATAGGATTTTCTATTTTATGACTTACCTTTTTTATATTTGTTGATTTTAGTGTTCCTAATATGTTTTTGTTTTTAAATATAATTTATAATCAAATCCTTTATAGTTCCTTCTTGATTCTGGCTCTTCATATTTTCCTTTTACTTCTATTATATCTCCATACTGCAATTTAATTTTAGTCTTGTTTTCTTGTATGTATATGTTCTTTTTTTGTGCTTTTATTTCTTTTCCATTTTGTGTTATCTCTTCTATTTGTACTTTATATATTTTTCCATATTCTTTTGTTTTTGTTTCTCTTTTATTTTTCCTTTTATTACTATGTCTTCTGTTTTGCATAACTCATTTTCTATTTTTTTATATTCTTTTTCTTTTTGATATATTATTATACTTGATATTATTGCTGTTATTATTAATATTATTATTGCTTTATTATTTATATATAATTTTATGTATCTTTTATACCTTCCTATCTTCATCATCTTTTCTTTCTTTTTTTATAAATATTATTATAGCAATACATGACAAAAAAAGAACCATACTTTTCTGTAAGTATAGTCCCCCCTAATATACCTATTATATATCCTATTGCTATAATTAAAATTGGCCTTTTCAATAAAAAATTCCTCCTTTAATTATAATTATTTTATAATTCTTCTTCCTCCAGAAAATCCACCTTGCTGCTTGCCCTAATGGTACAATACATACTGTTTTTCCTGGTCTTGGTGAATGTATTACATTACCTCCACCAACATATATTGCAACATGACCTCTATATATTACTAAATCTCCTGCTTGTAAGGTTTGCTTTTGATACAGCTGTTCCTACTCCTGATTGACCTCCAGATGTTCGTGGTAATGATATTCCAAAATGTTTATATACATAAGACGTAAAACCTGAACAATCAAATCCTGTTGATGGAGATGATCCCCCATAAGTATATTTTGTTCCAATAAATTGTTTTGCATATGCTACAACACTTGCTCCATTTGTTGCAGTTTGTGTTGATGTTTTGATTTGATGTATTTGCTTTTGTTGTTTGTGCTGAGTTTGTGTTTTGTTGTTTCAGTATTTGTTTGTTTCTGTTTTATTTGCTGCTGCTATTCTTGATTCTGTTGCACCTCTTGATGTTTCTTGTTTTTTGATGATAATAATGAAGATAAAATATATCCTTCTTTTCCATTTACACTTATTTTACTCCATCCATTTTCTTCTGATACAACTTCAACCTTTTGTATTTATAGCCAATTGAACTACTATTGTTGATGTTCTATCTGAACTACTTCTTAAATTTACTGTTTCTGTATTTATATACATTGTTTTTGAAGTTTGTTTAACTGTTTCTGTTTGAGTATTTTGCACTTGTTGAGTTTCTTGTACATTGCTTTGTTCTTGTTGTTGAACATTTTGATTAGAATTTTCTTGCTCAACATTTTGCTCCGTACTTTCAGTACTTTCTTGTGTTTTAGTTTCCACTTTTTCTAGCTTTTCTAATTTATCAGCTATTACCCAACCTTGTTTTCCTTGTACAGTTACACATATCCAATTATTAATTGTATCTTTTTACTTCTACCTCTGTATCTTTTTTTACCTCTTCTAATTCTAAGGCATTTATTAAAGGTATTACTTTTAGTTTTACATCTTCTTTTGTTTTATATTTTCTACTGTATCTACTTCTATATCCTCTAATTTATTTGCTACTTCTACAGCTGTACTACTTCCTTCATTTACGCTATTTTCTTCATTTTTTGATGTTTGTACATTTTCTGTAACATTATTAGTCTTTGTTGTGTTTTCATTATCTGTTTTGTTGTTTCATTATTTAGTTGTACTAAATCTTTTCTTAAATATCCTGTTATATTTTTGTACTTAACTTTATACCATTCTCCTTTTGTTTCTAAAACTTCTACACTTTCTCCTTTGTTTACTAAGTCTAATATCTTAGAATCTGAACTTTGTTGTTTCTCTAAGGTTTGCTGTGTCTACCGTTACTTTTGCAGTATTAGCTGCTAGACTGGTATTCATAAAAAATAGGCTAGTTGATGTTATTATTATTGCTGTAATCCCTAATGTTAGCACATATTTTTATATTAAGTTTTATTTTCATTTTTTCTTCTCCTTATTTTATTATATTCATTTTTTGAAAGTACTTTTCCTAATATAACACATTTTCTCTTTTTTTGTCAAATTTACCTTGTTGAAGTAGACATAAAATATATATAAAAAGAACAAAACCGGACATTAATAGCATTTGCACTATTTAGAACATTTTAAAGTCCGCATCTTTGTTCGCGCGCGAAAATTTATGAAATAAATTTTCTGTGCGTTGTTATATGTAATATTCTAGGAAGTTCAGAGAACTTTCCTAGAATATTACAATATCGTAAAATTATTAACATTGAATTCTTTATTAATAATTTTACGATTACACCTTAAATATTTTATCAATAACTGGTAACAATTGTTTTTTCTTGAAACAACTCCTTCTAAGAACATCATATTATCTTCTAATTTTTTTTTCAAAGGTACTTTCTACAGAAATAACCTTTTCTCCCAAAGCAATTATTTCAGAATTACTATTTAAAATATCTGTAATTGCAAATACAAATAAAAGCCAATCCATCTTTGTTTATTTTTTCATTAATTGCATTTTCTAATTCAACTTTTCTTTTTAAAACATCTTCTATACTTACAGTATTGACTTGTGCTATAACAAATTTTGTTCCGTCTTTATCTAAGCTTTTAGCATCTAGATTTATTAATTCTTCTGATGAAAAATCGTCTAAATCTGTTCCTGCTTTTAACATTTCCAAACCATATTCTTCTACATTAATATTTGCTATTTTTCCTAATTCTTGCAATGCTTTTTTATCATATTCTGTTGTTGTTGGAGATTTTAACAATAATGTATCTGATATTATACTACTTGCCATTAATATTGCTTCTTTCTTTTTCTATTTCGTGTCCAAATTGTTTAAATTGCTCAAATAAAATTGTTGAAGTACAACCATAAGGTTTAGCTATATAATATAAAGGATTTGAAGTTTCAAAATTAGCTATTCTATGATGATCTGTTACTCCTAAAATTTCTGCTTTTTCTATTCCTTCCACACTTTGATTAAATTCATTATGATCTACTAATAATACTTGTTGTCCTTCTTCTACTTTTTCTAGCAATTCTGGTGCTTCTATACCTAAATAATCTAATACATATTGTGTTTCTTTATTAACATTTCCTAATCTTCTTGCTTCAACACAATCCCAACCATTTTTATGATTTAATATCTCACTTACTATACTTGAACAAATTGAATCTGTATCTGGATTTTATGACCAAAAACTAATACTTTATTTTCCATTTCAACATTACTCCTTACTATTTTAATTTTCATATATTTAGTTACCTTTTTTACAATAAATTTTATAACTATCTTATTTAATCTCATTTTTTATATTTTCTAATTCTTCCTTTGTAAACATATATTTTTTATTACAAAAAATGACATGTTAATTTGCTTTTTCATCCTCATTTATAATTTTTTCTAATTCTTTCTTTCCTAAAGTCTTTAATGCATCTGTCATATGTTCTTTTGAACAATCACATTCATATACTGGGGTTATATTCTCCTCCAATATTTGTATATTATTATCTCCTGTTATTTTTTCTCCTATTTCTTTTAATGTTAAATTTTGATCCAACATTTTTTGATATTGCCCCAGCCTTAAATATATTTTTCTCAACATTTGATATATCTTCTTCTGTTGCATCTGGCATTGGTGTTATAATATAACCTCCTGCTGATTTTACTCCATCTTTATTTACTAAAACTCCTAATCCCACCGCAGTATTTTTTTGCTCTGATTTCACAAAATATTCCGCAAAATCTTCTGCTATTTCTCCTGATGCCAAAGGGCATATTCCTACATAAGGTTCTTTTAAACCTATATCTTTTATTACATTTATATATCCACTTGTTCCAATTGCTCCTGAAACATCTAATTTTCCAAATTCATTTAATGGAATATCTACATGAGGTTCTGTTACATAACCTTTTAATTTCGGAAAATTATTTGCTGTTACTAATAAATTACCTGCTGGTCCATTTCCCTTTAATTGCACAGTTATTTTATCTTTATTTGATTTCATTTCTGATGCCATTATACTAGTAATTGTAAGCAATCTTCCAAATACAGCTGTCATTACTGGACTTAAATCATGTACCTTTCTTGCTTCTTCTACTAAGTTAGTTATATTCGCACACACAACTGATATTCTTCCATTATAAGCCAGCATTCTTACTATTTTATCATTATTCACACTAAAGTCTCCTTTCTTCAGATTTTTTTTCTGTTTTTTAATATAACACATTATTATTATTTTGTCAAAATCATTTACATAAATTCAAAAATATGATATACTACCTATATACTAAAAAAAAAGGAGGTATATATTTTACAAAAATAACTATTATTGTAAAGAAACCCGTTAACATTGAATTATTAAAAGGAGACTAATATGCCTGGATATTTTATTCACTTGGCGTCAGCACCAGAAAAACTTCGGAACTCAAAAATTGGATTACTAGGAATTATCGCTCCAGATTTATGGAAAAAACACACTCCAACAGAACTGGAATACAACAAACTCTTTTCAGAATGTGTCATTGACAAGCCACGTTATGAAGAAGTACTGTTACTCTGTGATGCAAGTCATGGTGGAACACATTTTGGCTCAGAACCTTCTGACACCAACCATGCAAATTTTTCTGCAATAAGAAAAATTTTTAGAAGATGGCAAACTTGATGGCAACAGCCTTTTTATTACAGGTTATATGCATCATCTAATGGTAGATAAATTGTTTTACTCAAATAAGTCTATTTGTGATATTGACAAATTCAATCAGGATTTCAATGAACATCCTGATTTAGCAAAACAAGTTTTACACAACGATTGAATAAAACCAATCTTGCACTGGCAACTGTGTATCCAGATTTAACTTCTATTATAAAAACTATGCCTGAAAAAGTACAGACCGTAGTAGAATTTAAAAATGGTACACCTACATACATTTTTTAGATTCATTATTTAGTTTTATTGAAGAAATGCGGAAAAAATAGTTTTAACCGATTTAATAAGTTTCTAAAAAATCAAAAGGTCTTTGGACATTGCCAAAGACCTTTTGATTTTTGGAAATTTTACAACTATTTTTCTTTTTTTTTATCAATCTCAAAAACATCCAAATCATAAATTTAGATTTTGCCGTTAACTCACCTCTAAATCCAAGTAATTCACCAGCTGAAATCAACTTTGTATGAAATTCACCACCCATTGGATTAGCCACTGGCAAAAGTTTTTCCTCTTTCATTGAAAAAATATTTGCACCATACACCTGTCCATTTTCTGAATTTGTTACAAAAGAAAAATTCATTATTTCTTAAAATCATATCACCTTTTTTTACCTTCATTACTGGAACTATAATTATTGAACAGACAATGTTTTAATCTCAGAATAATTTGTAATTACTCCTGTTTTCCTGTCAAAACCTCTATATCTACCTTTCTCATACTCAAAAACAGTTCCTAATAAAGTTGCTTTTACCCGCTTATCTGGATTAATTCCATAATTAATACCAAAATCTCGGATTAAAGTTTTCAAACTCCCTGTTTCATTTCTTTTTTCTAAGTCTCTTGCCATTTTTTTCTTCCTCCTGATTTTGCTATAAAATAATAGTTACTTAAAATTTCCTTTTTTCAAATGTTATAAATTATTCATAACATTATATAATAAGTACTTACACAATTATATCATCACTGTTTATGTGTGTCAACATATTATGTATATTGTTTTTATATAAAAAAGACTACTAACAATATTAGCAGCCTTTTTCTTTTTTAGATTATAATTATATAATATTTTTTTATTTTATAATTTATTAAGTAACTATGTTTATTCCTCTGTTTCTTCAGTACCATCTCCCATATTTAAGTTTTCATCATTTTTCTCAGTAAAGTCCTCTTTGTCAAATCCAAATTTTTCAGATATAAAATCTTTTACTATAAGTACAACTCCTTCTAATGTATCCTGAATTCTTTCAAATCCCTCTCCATTAAAAATTTTTAAAGCACAAATAGCAAGTGCTAAAGGTAAAACTTTTTATTACACTTTCATATTTTTTTGCGCATTCATATACGTCATCAATAGTACTTTTAATTCCTCCTGATCTAGTTTCTCACTATCTACTACTTCATCCATTTTATTTTTTAATAATAAAAAAGTTGCACCTGTTATCATTCCTACTGCCATCAATTTTTTAAGGTTTTTCTCATTACTTAATTCAGGTAGATCAATTCCAAATGTTTTCTTTACTTTTTCTGCATTATTTTCTACCTTTAATTCTTTTCCTTTAATAGCATATGCAGCAAACCCCACACATGCAAATGGAAATAAAATTTCAAGATATTTTCCTGTTTTATCAGAAAATTCTAAAATTTTCTGATTAGCTTTATCAACCCCTTCATCAAATAATTTTTGAATAATTAATGTTACAACCCATAACATAATTTTTCATATCCTGGGTTGTTTCACCATTAAACCCTAAAATCTCACCCAAAGAAACTAATCTAGTATAACACTTAATTCCTATTGATTCTGAACAGGAAGTAAAACCTCTTCTTTTAAGGTTAAAATATTTGCTCCTTTAACTGCATTAATATTTTCAGCAGCTGTAATGAAAAAAAAACTCTCCATTTCTGAGGATCATATCTCCTTTTTTACTGAAGTTACTGGAAAAACCACTGTTGGCAATGCAACAGTTTTTATACTTGCATAATCTGTAACTATTGCATTATCTCTGTCAAAGCCTCTATACCGTCCACTTTCATATTCAAAAACAGTACCCAATAATGTAGATTTTACTCTACTATCTAAATTAAGTCCAAATTCAACACCTAAATCACTAGCAAGTGTTTTGAAATCAAAAAAGATTCTCAATTTTTTCTTTTTTCACATCACTAACTTTACCTTTTAAAGATACATCTTCCTCTTCATTCAAAGCAATATCATTTTCTGCCAAATCATTACTCTCTTTAGCAACATCTTCATTATCCTCTTCCTGTAATTCGCTTTCCTTCTGCTTTATATCAAATAATTCTACCATTTTTAAATCTTTTTTATCATATTCAAAAAGAAATTCGTAGTAGATTTCTGTATACCCTTTTTTTCCTCATCATAATATTAGGCATACAATATTCGGAACACCTATCATAAGTTCGTTTACAATCATAAATTCTTATTAGCACCTTAAAATATAAAAATTTTTTTCTCACAAAATTCAATTTGATCTAACTTTATTTCATCATCTATTATTTTCCAGTTATCACAGTTGAACTTTGCGTTTACCCATATAATACCGCGGCTACAATTAAAATTAAAACAAATCTACCATACCGACTATTATATTCAACACAATCATAATTAGCCAAACATTTTGGGTGGTAAATCATGTTATCAATTTTAAAAGTTGGACTACTACCTATTTTAGAATAGAACTCTTTTGGTCGTAATTTTTGCTATTTTACAAAACTGCTCTATATTCAATATTTTGACCTCCTGTAAAATTCAACAATTAACAGTTACTTAATATTCTCCTTTCTAAAAAAGTATATCTACTTTAATGTCACAAAATTTTTTATAACATTACACAATAAATATCTTGCATGATTATATCACCATAAATATATTTTTGTCAATTTTTTATGTATAGTATTTAAGATTTTTCTTACTCCGTAAACAAAAGGTAACCTGCTAGTATCACCAGCAGGTTACCTTTTTGTTTTTATTTCTTTTTAGATTTTGGAACTTTATATGAAATTCCCTTTGCGACTTTTACTGTTACCCCTCTTTTTTGAATTTACTGTAATATTTTTTCCAAGTTTCTGGCTTACAGAAATTCCTGATTTACTAAGATTTACAACAGTTCCATTCCCAAGATTTATCCGTTTTCTAAAAAGATAATCCCATAAAATTCCTCCTTAAAACTAAGTAATTAAGTACTGCACAAAAATCAAATTAAAAATAATCCAAATGTTTTACACAACGCTTTTTGGTTTAATTATTCTTCGTCATCTTCTTCACCAAACTGTTCATCATCCACTGCCAATTCATCTTTATTAATAAAATTTAAGAAAAACTTTTTGAGCTGTGGAAATGCTACCACTACGACCGGAAGAATAGGTGCTACCACTTTAAGCAGCTCTGTAAATTTGGCATTTTCTGCTGTTCCTTCACCTTTGATCTTTTTACCGTAAGCACTAAATGCAACAACAGCAACACCTGCTACAATTGCAAACTTTTTAATATTTTCCTTAGTGAAGACATCTTCATCAATACCAAACTTTTCAGAAATAGTATCTTCTGCTATCAATAATACACCTTCAAGGTTATCCTGGATTTCTTCAATTTTACCACCATTAAAAAGTTTAACAGCACAAATTGCAAGTGCTAAAGGAAGTACTTTTTTAATAGTTTTTTCATAAGGCTTTACTAAGTCATAAACTTTCGACATAGTATTTTTGGCTTCTTCCTGATCTACTTCCTCTTTGCCTGATGCCTCTTCCAATTTTGTTTTTAAAAATACAACTGCTACACTTGTAGCAAGTCCAACTGCCGCCAACCTTTAATATTTTTCTTATCATTCAGCTCCGGCATATTAAAACCAAATGTATTTTTAACAGTTTCAGAAATCTTTTTAGATCCAGGTCTTTCCCTTTAATTGCATAAGAAGCAAATGCTACAGCAGCAAAAGGAAATAATAACTCCATATACTTTCCGGTTTCATCAGAAAATTTCATAATCTTCTGATTTGCATTGTCAATACCTTCTTCAAATAATTTTTTTTGTAAGTATTGTTGCAATCCAAAGCATAATTTTTGTATTCTGATTTGTTTCTCCTTTAAAACCAATAACTTCACCAAGAGAAATTAATCTGGTATAACATTTAATTCCAATTGGATTTGCAACAGGAAGTAATGTTTCTTCTTTTAATGTTGTGATATTTGCCCCACAAACCTTATCTGCTTTTTTTCAGCTTTGGTTATAAAGTAAAATTCATTATTACGCAATATCATATCTCCAACTTTTTACAGATGTAGCTGGAAGAATTACACTAGGTAATGAAATAGCCTTAATAGAAGCATAATCTGTTACTACACCAGTACTTCGATCAAATCCTCTATACCGACCATCTTCATACTCAAAGACTGTTCCCAGCAAGGTAGATTTTACTCTACTATCTGATTAATTCCAAACTCAATACCTAAATCATTAGCCATTGCCTTTAAATCAAATCCTTTTGCTACTTCTCCAATAGTTGCTGCTGTTGCCAAATTATTTATTGCATTCTTTTTTAGCCATGTTTTCATCCTCCTGATTTCCATTATCACTTTTGCTATTCTCGTTTTTAGATTCATCTACTGTTTTTTCTTCAATAAGTTCATTACATCCTTTACCTTTTTTGAATTTCTTTCTAATAAGGCAGCTTTTATTAAATCTTCCTCATCATATTCAAACATAATTTTATAAATTACTTTTTTATTACCATTCTTGAAGATATTCCTACAAACAGCTTCTTCACCAGCATCCCAATTATTACAAAAATCACAAAGTTTTTCTACTCCAAATTCAAAGTAAATATCCTTGTTACGTACATCAAGTGTAATTTGATGTATGTCTATATATCTTTTATCCGCATACCAAGACATACAATGTCCAGCAAAATCAAGACGAATACGTTCTGCCTCATACTCAAATTCAAAACGGCAATCACCAAATTCGCCGTTGGTTTCTGCATGTGCATAACTCGAATAGGTTTCTTCATAATATGAGACATTTTATCTTCAAAAATTTGTTCACCTGCTCTAATATAAATCTTTTTTGGTTTTAATTTTGATATTTGGTAAAATTCATTTTTCCTCAAATTGTAATCCTCCTATTATGCAATTAACAGCTACTTAATTTTCCCCTTTCTAAAAAGTATATTTTTTATTGATATTATGAAAATTTTCATAATATCACATAATTAAATATCTGACCAAATTATATCATTTTCAATACATTTTGTCAATATTTTATGTTGATTAAATATGACTAAACAACCTTTTAAATAATTTTTTAACATAAAATTTGTTCCATACTACTATTTGAAAAAAAAGACCACTGATATCATCAGTAGCCTTTTTCCCCCTATCTTTTAGATTATTTTATAAAATCTTCACTTTTACAGTTCCTATTTTACAAATTTTTAAGTAATACTATTAATTTTCATCAGTTGCTGTTTCATTTTCTGAAGAATCTGTTACTGTTTCAGAAGTAGTTTCATTTCCGCAAGAATCCGTTTTCATTTCAGCATTTTCTGCATTTTCCACTACTTTATCTTCACTTCCTGTCTCAAAACTCTCTTCTGTCTCATCAGAACTTACTACTTCGGCATCAACAGCACCTTCTTCCGTAACAGCAGTATTATTCACAACCATATCCTCATCTTTCATAAATTTTGAGAAAACTTTTTTGAGCTGCGGAAATACTAATACTACTACAGGAATAATTGGTGCCACTCCTTTAAGCAATTCTGTAAATTTAGCATTTTCTGCTGTTCCTTCACCTTTGATTTTTTTGCCATAAGCTACAAAAACTACAGCCAATACTCCTGCAATAATAAGAACCTTCTTGATGTTCTCTTTGTTAAAGATTTCATTACTAACGCCAAACTTACTGCAAACAGTAGTCTCAACAGTCTCTAATACACCTTCCAACTTTTCCTGAACTTCATCAAATTTTTCACCATTAAATAATTTTAATGCACAGATAGCAAGAGCAACTGGCAAGATTTTTTTTGATAGTTTTCTCGTACGGTTTTACAATAGCATAAATCTTTGAAATTGTATCTTTTGATTCCTGCTTATTTACTTCTTCTCCTTCACATTTATTTGCTATTTCTTCTAATTTCTTTTTAAGAAGTAATGCTGCTGCACCTGTTGCCGCACCAACTACTGCTAATCTTTTCATATTCTTTGGGTCATTTAACTCCGGCATATCAATACCAAATGTATTTTTCACTGCTTCTGCAATATTCTTACCATTAATTCCATTTTTTCTTTTCCCTTTTTATCCTCATTAATAATACGTGCTGCAAAAGCAACAATCGCAAATGGGAACAACAACTCAAAGTACTTTTCGCTCTTATCTGTTAAATCAGTAATTTTTTCATTAACAGAGTCAATACTTTCTTCACTAATCTTTTAGCAAGTAATGTTACAATCCACAATGCAATTTTTGCATTCTGAGTTGTCTCACCTTTTAAATCCCAGTATTTCTCCTAATGAAATAAGTCTTGTATAACACATTACTCAATAGGATTTGCTACCGGAAGCAGCTTTTCTTCCTTTAAAGTCTGTAAATTTGCACCCTTTACTTCTTTTGGGTTTTCTGCCTCAGTAATAAAGAAAAATTCACCGTTTCGAAGAATCATTTCTCCTTTTTTACAGAAGTCACCGGAACTACAACTGCTGGTAATGAAATAGCCTTAATAGAAGCATAATCTGTTACTAGCCCTGTTTTCCGATCAAATCCCCTGTACCGGCCATCTTCGTACTCAAAGACTGTTCCAAGCAAAGTAGATTTTACTCTACTATCTGGATTAATTCCAAACTCAACACCTAAATCATTAGCAATTGATTTGAAATCAAAGCCTTTAGACACTTCTCCTAATCCTGCTACTAATCCTGTTTTTCCTGCTAATTCTGCTGCCATAGTTTTTTCCTCCTGATCTTTATTTTCTTCACACTGCTCACTTGATTCTTCCATTTCTTCCACTTTTCATCATCCCAAAGACCTGCTTTAATCAAATCTTTTTATCGTATTCGAATTTAAAAGTTATAGAAGCTTTCCTTCTGGATACCATCTAAAAAATTATAACACTTATCACATTTAATATTAAAGCTTTCACCGTTACATTTATTATAAACTTTCTCTACAGTACTATTAAAATAAACCTCATTTTCATCTATTTTAATACGTCTATAATCAACCTGCTCATTATTATCATTTATTCTTGCACAAAAAGCATCTGGCTCCAAAAATACTTTATATTCATCTGTATCATAAATGAATTTAAACCTTTCAAATGCACATTTATGAACAATTTTCAAACCTATTCCTTCATTTTCTACCCATTCTTCGCAAATAGGGCAAAAAATCTTTTTGGGCCGTATTTGTGCAATTTTTTTAAATTGTTCTTTTCTCAAAATCTTTGTCCTCCATTTTCAATCCATTAATAGTTACTCACTTAAACTCCTTTCTAAAAAGTATATTTACTTTTGCTAATATTATGAAATTTCTCATAATATTACATAATTAAATATCTTGCACAATTATATCATAGTGCAAAATGTTTGTCAACATATTATGTATATTTTGTAAAAAGTTCGGAGAAGTTTCATATAATATTAAAAGTCATGATTAATATTATATAATCATAACTTTATATTACTATCTATCATCTTGATGAACTTGAAACATATCTTTACTTTCACCACAAACTGGGCAAACCCATGAATCTGGTAAATTTTTAAATTCAGTTCCTGGTTTTATGCCTGCTTTTTCATTCCCAACTTTTGGATTGTATATATATTTACACTGTAAGCACTCATAAGATTCTTTTCCTGTTCTTTCCGGTGAAAAATTTCTATAACCTGCCACTATTGCAACAATTACAATAAGTAAAATGAAAGTGCCTTCCATATCCCACTATCACATATTATTATTGCAAACATACCTAATATAGCACTAACACCATAAAGCAATATAACTGCTTGTTTTTGACTATATCCTTTAGCTAATAATCTATGATGCAAATGCCCTTTATCAGCTTTAAAAAACTGCCTTTATTGATTTTTCCCTTTATTATTCTTCTTACTATTGCCATAAAAGTATCAAATATTGGTAAACCCAAAACTATTAATGGTAATACAATTACAGCTGCTGTATATGTTTTTGCTGAACCTAATATTGATATTATTGATAAAGAAAATCCTAAAAATTTGATCCAGTATCTCCTAAAAAGTTTTAGCAGGTGAAAAAATTATATGGTAAAATCCTACTAAAGCCCCTGCTAAAGCTGTTATCAAAACTATTGACACCATTGATGAACCATTTAATACAAATATTATTAATAATGATACAGCTGATATTACAGATATACCAGATGATAATCCATCTAACCCATCTATCAAATTTATCGCATTTGTTACTATTACTATCCATACTATTGTTAAAATTACGGATATAACTTCATGTATTTCTGGAAAATTTAGAAATGGCAATGTTATTCCATCTATAGTTATTCCAGATAATACAACTATTATTGCTGCTAATAATTGTCCTGTCAGCTTTGTTAGAGGTTTTATTGTTTTTGTATCATCTACTACACAAAAATTGCTAATATTATTATTGCTATAAAAAATCCTATTAGCTTTTTTGCGTATTGCTCTACTCCAAATAGATTTATTGTTTTTTCTAAGGACATTACTATTAATAAATATATTGTTGATACTAAAAACCTAGTATTACTGCTGGTCCTCCAAATTTAGGTATTGTTCTTTTGTGTGTCCTTCTTTTATCTTTTGGTATATCTTCTGCACCTATCTTTTTGCTATTTTCATAGTATATGGCGTCGCTACAAATGCTACTACAAATGCAAGTATAAATGCAATGGCTATATCTCCCCACATATTAATACCCCCATATTCTATTTTTATTTCATGTTATTTTTTCTATTTCTTCTACCATTTTTAGTCTTTCTTCATATTTTCCACCTTTAAATTCTGAAGCCAACCAATTTCTTATTATACATATAGCTTCATTTTCTGTTAAATAGTCTGCTCCTAGTGTTATTACATTTATGTCATCATCTGCTTTTGCAAATTTGGCTGATTCTTCATTATATATTGCTGCTGCTCTTATTCCTTTGAATTTGTTTGCTGCTACTGTCATTCCAAATCCTGATCGACATATTAGTATTCCTTTGTCTGCTTCTTTTTTTGTATTGCTTCTGCTACCTTTTTTTGCATATATTGGGTAGTCTGTTCTTTCTTCACTGTTTGTTCCATAGTCTTTATATTCTATTTCTTTTTTCTTCTAAATATTTTTTATTTTTTCTTTTAATTGGTATCCTCCATGGTCACTTCCAATTGCTATCATTTTATCACTTCTCCTTGTTTTTCTTTTTTTTATTATTTTCTTTTAATCGTATTTATAAAAATTTAACATTTTTTTTTTATTATCTTTTACAATATATCACACTTACATTTACTTTACAAGGAATTTTCTAAAATTCTATGTAATTTTTCTGTAAACACTTGCCAAACATGAAAAAGTATGGTAGAATACCTAATGTTATAGTGTAATATTGACTAAGAGGAGGTGCTAGATATGCCAAATATTAAATCAGCAAAAAAGAGAGTTAAAGTAATTGAGAAAAAAAACTTTAAGAAATAATATGATAAAATCTGGATATAAATCAGCTATTAAAAAAGTTTGAACAAGCTATCGAGGCTGGAAATATGGATGAAGCTAAAAATTATTTTCAGAAGCTACAAAAAAATTGATCAAGCTTGTACAAAAGGTGTTATTGTTAAAAACACTGCTGCTAGAAAAAAATCTAGTTTATCAAAAAAATTAAATGCAGCTATGGCTTAAGTTTAATTAAAAATAAAGATTATGCATAGTTTTTTTAAAAAAAATATTGAATTATATTTTACTATAATTTAATATTCTTTTTTTTCAAAACTTCCATTGATTTGCATATCAATATATGCTAACATCAATTTAGGTGATGCTTATGAAAAATAAAATAAAAGATACACTAAACAATTTAGAACAAAAAACAAAATTAATAATAAAAAATGGAATTACATTTTGTATCATATTATGCATATTATCAATCTCACTTCTAATTACATATATTTTTTGGTTTTCAATACCTCTAATTTTTAATATTGGAATTATGCTCTTCCAAATAAGTTTACTATTTTCTGTAGAATTTTTAATTTGCGGTATTGTAGTAGATTCTTTAAAAAAAAATTTAATTTAAAACTGAAATTTTACATCTTTACCTTTAAAAACAGAATTTGGCAAATATCTTAACCAATATTCAAGCCCTCATTACTAAGAAAATCTTAATAATAAGGGCTTGAAAAGTTGAAGCTTAAAATTTTAATATTCTCACTATTTATTCAATTCAGCTAAAAACAGTTCATTCAACATTTTAGGATTTGCCTTTCCTTTTGTTTGTTTCATAGCTTGTCCAACTAAAAATCCTAAAGCTCTATCTTTTCCAGCTTTAAAATCTGCAATAGATTGAGGATTCTCATCTAATATTTTTAGAACTATCTCTTTTATTGCACCTTCATCTGAAATTTGAATCCATCCTTTTTCCTTTATAATATCTTCTGGATCTCTTGGATTTTCAAATAATTCTACTAAAACCTTTTTAGCAATACTTGAACTAATTGTACCTTTGTCAATTAACATCACTAATTTTGCCAATTGTGTATAATCAAATGGTATTTGTATTGGCTCCATTTCTGTTTCATTTAATATTCTTGATATATCTGATATAATCCAGTTATTTACAGCTTTTGCATTATTACATATTTCTGTAGCTTTTTCAAACAAATCTGATAAATACTTAGATGATGTTATAATATTCGCATCTTTTTCTGATAATTTATACTCATTCATATAACGTTCTTTTTCTACTTTCTGGCAATTCTGGTAATGATTTTTTTAATATTTTCTATATACTCTTCTGATAATTTTATAGCCACTAAATCAGGATCTGGAAAATATCTATAATCTTGAGCATCTTCTTTATCTCTCATTGAAAAAGTTTTTCCTGAAACTTCATCCCATCTTAATGTTTCCTGTTCTACCTTTCCGCCATCTTCTATATAACATCAATTTGTCTTTGCACTTCATATTCTATTGCTCTTGTTATACTTCTAAAAGAATTCATATTCTTCATTTCAGTACGAGTTCCTAATTTTGTATCACCTTTTTACGAACAGATACATTTACATCTGCACGCAAAGAACCTTCTTGCATTTTACAATCTGAAACTTCTATATATTCCAATATTGATTTTAGTTTTTTCAAATATTTTTCTACTTCTTCTGCACTTCTTAAATCTGGTTCTGAAACCATTTCTATTAATGGAACACCTGCTCTATTCAAGTCTACTAAACTTCCACCTGCAAATTCATCATGATTTAATTTTCCTGCGTCTTCTTCAATGTGAATTCTTAATAAACGTATTTTCTTTTTACCTTCTTCTGTATCTATTTCTATATATCCATGTTCACAAAGTGGTTTGTCAAATTGTGATATTTGATATGATTTTGGTAAATCTGGATAAAAATAGTTTTTTTCTATCATTTTTACTATCTCTTGATATTTCACAATTTGTTGCCAATCCTGCTTTTACCGCATATTCTACTACCTTTTCATTTAATACTGGTAATGTTCCTGGCATTGCCATACATATAGGACATACATGTGTATTTGGTTCTGCTCCAAAACTTGTTGGACATGAGCAGAATATTTTTGTTTTTGTTGATAATTCTGCATGGACTTCTAGTCCAATTACTACTTCATAATCATTCATTTTTATTCATTCCTTTCGCACTTCACTCAAAGGCACACATAGTAATAACTTTCAAACTATAAATCCCTTATTTCTATATTTAGATTTTAAAGGAATACTATTTTGCACCTCTAGTTATTTAATAAATTTTGGTGAATATTTTTCTCTGAATTTTGTTTTTTGTTCAAAAATATATGCCATATTTAATAATTTTTCTTCATCAAATTTATTTCCTATTAGTTGCATTCCAACTGGCATTCCTTCACTATCAACACCAGATGGAATAGAAATTCCAGGTAAGCCTGCAATATTTACAGAAACTGTGCATATATCTGCCAACTACATCTCTAATGGATTATTTGATTTTGAACCAATATCAAATGCTACAGTAGGTGCTGTTGGTGTTAATATCACATCATATTTTTCAAATGCTTTATTAAATTCATTCATAACTAAAGTACGTACTTGTTGAGCCTTTTATAATAAGCATCATAATATCCTGATGATAACACATAAGTTCCTAAAATTATTCTTCTTTTTTACTTCTGGTCCAAATCCTTCACTTCTTGATTTCTTATAAAGTTCTTTTTAAATTTGAAAATTCTGGTGTTCTATAACCATAACGTATACCATCAAATCTACCCAAATTTGAACTTGCCTCTGCACACGCTATTATATAATAAGTTGCCAATGAATATTTAGCTATATCCAATGAAAATTCTTCAACATCTGCGCCTAATTCTTTATATGTTTCTATTGCTTGTTGTAATTTTTCTTTTTACTTCAGCATTTATTCCTTCTCCAAAAAATTCTTTAGAACACCTATTTTCTTTCCCTTTATATTACTTTTTAAGTTTTTAGTATAATCTCTTTTTAGACATATCTGCTGATGTTGTATCTTTTTCATCATGTCCTGCAATTAAATTTAATAATATTGCTGCATCCTCTACATCTTTTGTTATTGGTCCTATTTGGTCTAATGATGATGCAAATGCTACTAATCCATAACGTGATACTAATCCATAAGTTGGTTTTAATCCTACAACTCCACAAAAAACTTGATGGTTGTCTTATTGATCCACCTGTATCACTTCCTAATGCCCAAGGCACCATATTTGCTGCAACTGCTGCCGCACTTCCACCTGATGAACCTCCTGGTACCTTATTCAAATTCCATGGATTGAATGTTTTATGAAAATATGAATATTCTGTTGAACCTCCCATTGCAAATTCATCCATATTTAATTTTCCTAAATCTATTAGGTTTTCTGATTTTAATTTTTCTACTACTGTTGCATCATATGGTGATACAAAGTTTTCTAACATGTGTGAACTACATGTTGTTTTTATTCCTTTTGTACACATATTGTCTTTTATTCCTATTGGTATCCCAGCTAACTTATTAGTTATTTCTCCTAATTTTCTTTTTTCATCTATATTTTTTGCTTGTTTTAAAGCTTCCTCTTCTAATATTGTTACAAATGCTTGTACTTCTGGTTCTTTTTTTTTTTATTCTATCAACATAACTTTGTATTATTTCTGTTGATGTTAGTTCTTTTTTCTCTAATTTTTCAATTAATTCATGAACGGTTAATTCTGTAATATCCATTTTTACCACATTCCTTTCTCTATGCCTAATATGCCTAAAATTCATTTAAAAAATTTTAACTTCAATAATTTCAAGCTACATTTTCATTTAGTTTATTACTTTTGGTATTTTAAACATATTTTGTTCTTTTTCTGGTGCATTTTGTAATAATGCATCTCTATCTTCAAATACTTTTTATTTCATCTTTTCTAAATACATTTTTGCTTCATTTGCTCCTATTGTTATATCCAATCCGTCTACAGGTGCATTATTTACAGTATTTGCAAATTCCAATATATCTTGCAAATGTTCCAAATATGTTTCTACTTCATCATCATTTAAAATCAAATCTGCTAATTTTGCTATATGCAAAATCTCTTCTTTGCTTACTTTCATGTAACCATCTCCTATTTTTAATTTTTCATATTATATAACGCTTTCTTAAAAATTACAAGTAAACTTTTTAATTTTTATTGACAAATATGAATAAAGTATGTAAAATAGTAAACAATATAGAAAGCTAAAACTTTCACAAGATATCAAAATGCGTTTGTACAATGCAAAACAATTAGAACTTACTTTAAGAGAATAAGGGTCATCGGCTGCAAGCCCTTTAAGGTCAACCTAATTTGTGAAACACATTGGAGCATGTTTTATAAAGTGGAAAATATATCATATTTTATATTTTCAAGCTGGGTGGTACCGCGGAATTATTTCGTCCCTGCATATATATGCATTGGACGTTTTTTTGACGTCCAATAATGAGGTTACCATTGAAAAAATTACTACTCACAATTTTTCAATTAATTATACCTCTGGAAAGGAATGATGTATAATGAATGATTACAGAACACACAAATGTGATGAAATTAGCCTTTCTGATATAGGCAAAAAAAAGTTAAAATATCAGGTTGGGTTCAAACAATTCGTGATTTAGGAGGGTTAGTTTTCCTAGACATAAGAGATATGTACGGAATTACACAAGTTGTAACTTCAGGAAAAGCAGAAGATGTTGATTTTGCTTCACATATTCCATTAGAATCTACTGTTACAGTATATGGCGAAGTCAAAAACGTGACGAAGAAACTATCAACACAAAACTAAAAACAGGATTAGTTGAAATTAGAATTGAAGAAATCACTATTTTAGGAAAAAGAACAAAAAATCTACCTTTTGAAATTAACACAAAACAAGACATTAGAGAAGATTTACGCTTACAATATCGTTATTTAGATTTAAGAAGCGAAAGATTAAAAAATAATCTTATCTTAAGAAGTAAGGTTATACAATATTTAAGAAATCAAATGATTGAACAAGGATTTTTAGAGGTTCAAACTCCAATACTAACAAGTTCTTCACCAGAAGGAGCCAGAGATTACCTAGTTCCTAGCAGATTACATCCTGGAAAATTTTACGCTTTACCACAAGCACCACAACAATTTAAACAATTACTAATGGTTTCTGGTATTGATAAATATTTTCAAGTAGCACCATGTTTTAGAGATGAAGATGCACGTGCAGATAGAGCTCCTGGTGAATTTTATCAATTAGACATGGAAATGAGTTTTGCATCTCAAGAAGATGTTTTTAATGTAATGGAACCTGTTATGTATAATACTTTTAAAAAATTCTCTGACAAAAAATTGCTAATTATCCATTTCCAAGAATCACATATAAAGAAGCAATGTTAAAATACGGTTCAGATAAACCAGATTTAAGAAATCCTTTATATATTATAGACCTATCTGACTTTTTTTCAAAAATGTACTTTTAAACCATTTATCAACAGAACTGTCAGAGCTATAAAAGTAGAAGATCACATGTCAAAAGGATTTCATGAAAAATGCTTGATTATGCAAAGTCTATTGGAATGGCCGGTCTAGGATATTTAGAGGTTCAAGAAGACATGAGTTTTAAAGGTCCAATTGATAAATTTATACCCGACAATCTAAAGCAAAGTCTGATCACTTTAGCCGATTTACACAAAAAATGACACTATTTTCTTTATAGCAGATAATGAAAAAGAGCCACAGAACTTGCCGGACAAATAAGAATGAAACTAGGTAAAAGATTAGAGTTAATAGATAATGATGTTTTCCAATTCTGTTGGATAATAGACTTTCCAATGTTTGAATTAGACGAACATGACAATATTGCATTTAGCCACAACCCATTTTCAATGCCACAAGGAGGATTAGACGCTCTAGAAAATCAAAATCCTTTAGACATTTTAGCATATCAATATGACATTGTTTGTAACGGTATTGAACTATCTTCTGGTGCAGTTCGTAACCATGACATAAACATTATGCTAAAAGCCTTTACAATGGCAGGATATACTGAAGAAGAAGTAAAAACTAAATTTGGCGCTTTATACACAGCATTTCAATTTGGTGCACCACCACACGCTGGAATCGCCCCTGGTATTGACAGAATGTTAATGCTATTATCTAATTCAGAAACTATCAGAGAAGTAATAGCATTCCCTCTTAACAGTAAAGCCGAAGACCTAATGATGGGAGCACCAGGAAATGTCAGACGTGATCAATTGCGTGATGTACACATCTCTAAGATGTTTTTGGGAACAGACTCAAAAAACCTCCAAAAATAAACTAACCTAAATAATATAAATTTAAAAATTGAGTTTTTTTTTGCTCAGTCCCAAAAAACACATATATAAAAGAGGGTTCTCTTCAAAGAAAGCCCTTCATATATTTATATGTTATTTATTTTCTTATTTTTGTTTACTAAATCTTTTAATGCTTTACCAGCTTTAAATACTGGAGCTTTTGATGCAGGTATTTTGATTTCTTCTTTAGTTTGAGGATTTCTACCTTTTCTAGCAGCTCTTTTTCTAACTTCAAAAGATCCAAAACCAACTAATTGAACTTTGTCTCCTTTTTTTTAGTGTTTCTGTTACAACATCAACAAAAGCATTAACTGATGCTTCAGCTACTTTTTTGTGTCTCCTGTTTTTGCAGCTATTGCTGCGATTAAATCAGCTTTGTTCATTTAAATTACCTCCTATAAGATTAAATGTTATGTACGTTTATCGCCTGAACTTAGCAATAACTGTACTATTTAAAATTATTCGCCATATTTCGATTAAATCCTTCTTTTTTTTTTTTTTTTTGAAAATTCTTTAATTTTTAGGGCTTTTTCTACTTTTAGCATTTTTTTTCTAATTTTTATTTTATAAATTAGCAATATTTTTTTCATTTAGCTAAACTTTAATAAATTTTCATTTTCTCTAAAATTCCATATATTTTGTTACCACTAGGTAACTGTAAAATTTCCTCCTTTGAAAAAAAACTCTTAAAGCAACTATAGCTAAAACATATATTATTACTGCAACAATTATTGCTATTAGTGTAGCCAATTTTTTAGCAATTATACCAATTAATACAGAATATGTAAAATATGAACAAATTCCCATAATAGTTACAGCAACAAGTGGTTTTATTAAAATCTTTGAAATTGGTAAATTAAGTTTAATATTTTTTTCTCAATGCTGTACTAGCTATTGTAAAAGCTACAACATGACATACTACAGATGCCCACGCTGCTCCACAAGCTCCAAAAAGCTGGATTTGGAACTAATACTAAATTTAAAACCAATTTTGCAAGTACTCCGGCACCCAAACGCTACTGTTGGTACCATTAATTTTCCATATCCTTGCAATGCCCCATTTATTGTTTGATCTAATATTGTAAATATTATTGTCAAAGAACTTATTTGCAATATTGTCTCACCAGCACTCGCATTGGGAAACAATAAACTTAAAATTGGTCCTGCAAATATAAACATTCCAACAGTACATGGTAACCCTATTAACATTGATATTAATAATGAAAAAGATGTTTTTTCCGTTATAGTCTTTTGTCTTTTTCTAGCCTTTGCTGCAGATATTGCTGGTACTAATGCTGTAGAAAATGCTACATTTATTGAAAGTGGCAAACTTGTAAGCATATCAACTTTACCACCCAAAATTCCATATTGTGCCAAAGCCTCATCTTCTGTCATAAATTGTTTTAAACTTCTTACTACAGTAAAAGAATCTATATTCTTATTTAATGATGACATTATTGCTGTTAAAGCTATTGGAGTTGAAACTAATAAAACTTTTTTATAATACTTTTTACTTTTTCATATTTATAATTTACTGTTGATTTTATCTCTCTTGCCCTTTCCATTTTTTCTGTTTGGTAGTACATATATAAATATCCAAAACCTGCAAAAAGTAGCAAGTGTTGTTGCAAGTGTTGCACCTGCTGCCATCCATTCTGTTGAAACATGTGATATTATTGCAACTATCTCAACTATAATTATTGTTAAAACTGTTTTAAAAATTTGTTCTAAAGTCTGTGATCTTGCTGTAGCCTTCAATTCTTGTCTACCATTAAAATATCCTCTCATAACAGATGCTATTGCTACAAAAAATATAGCAGGTGATAATGCAACCAAAGTCATTTCTGCTTCTGGTATTTGCAACCAACTATATGCTATTACATGTGCACCTAAAAATAGTAATAGGCTACCTACTAATCCAATCACTGCAAATGTTGCAAATGCTACTTTAAATATTCTATAAGCACCTCTATTGTCTCCTATTGCTACTTTTTCTGATACTAATTTTGATATTGCATTTGGCACTCCTATTGATGATATTGTCAACAGCATTGCATATATTTGATAACTACTTGATACTATTCCATTTCCTTTGTCCCCAAAGCCTTCTCTATTTGTTAAATAAAGTGTATATACCATTCCTAATAATTTTATTAAAACTTGCGAAAACATCAAGGTTATTACACCTTGTAAAAAACCTTGTTTGTTTGTTTTTTCCGATTGTTTATTTCTTACTTTTGTCATTTACTCCCTCCTTTTCCATTTAAACTACTTTTTATCTTACTATTCATTTTATGCAAGTTTTTTCTTATAATAGTATTTTATATTATAAATTCAAAAAAATTTTTTATCAATAGTTTTAACCAATTTTTCAAAAAATATTGACAAATACTGATTTTTGTAATAAAATATGTAAACGTAAAACAGATTGAAACTTAAAACCACAAGTTTCTCCCCGGTAACTTTGGCAATAAGTTCATATAAAATTTAAGATAAATAGGAGGGTATTATCAATCATGAATAATACAACATATAGCGCTAAAAAGGCGAAGTAGAAAGCAAATGGTATATTATTGATGCAGCTGAAAACCATTAGGTAGAGTTGCTACAGAAGCTGCTAAATTATTAAGAGGAAAACACAAACCAACATTTACACCAAACATTGATACAGGTGATCACGTTATCATAATCAATTGTAAAGATGTAAAATTAACAGGAAATAAAATGGACCAAAAAATTTACAGACATCATTCAGGATACATTGGTGGAATGAAAGAAGTTCCAGCTAGAGTTATGTTAGAAAAAACTCCTGAAAAAAGCTATGATGTTAGCTGTTAAAGGTATGTTACCACACAACTCTTTAGGTAGAACACAACTAAAAAAATTAAGAGTTTATGCTGGTAGTGAACATGAAAACCAAGCACAAAAACCAGAAATATGGGAGGTTAAATAAAAATGGCTAAAACAGAAAATATTGTTTATTATGGTACAGGTAGAAGAAAATCTTCTGTAGCAAGAGTTAGATTAGTAGAAGGTTCTGGAAAAATCACAATAAACGGAAAAGACATTGATGAATTTTTCGGATTAGAAACTTTAAAAGTTATAGTTAGACAACCTTTAACTGTTACAAATACAACAACTAAATATGATGTAATTTGTACTGTAAAAGGTGGCGGATTTACAGGTCAAGCTGGAGCTATCCGTCATGGTATTGCAAGAGCTTTAAATGAAGCTAATATAGAATACAGACCAGCTTTAAAATCAAATGGATTCTTAACAAGAGATCCACGTATGAAAGAAAGAAAAAATACGGTCTTAAAAAGCTCGTAAAGCTCCACAATTTAGCAAGAGATAAAAAGAGCTTTTATCAAAATCAATTCAACCTCAGAAGTTTCAAGACTTCCGAGGTTTTTATTGCTGTTCGGTAATTTTTACTTTCAAACGTCTGCAAGCATTGAAATATCAATGTTTTTATTTTTATATTTGTTTGCACTTTAAATTTGTAATATACAAGTAATATGCTAGTAATATACAAATTTATTTTTTATAGTCATAATTTATCTAAAACGCACAAAAAACTAACTATGCCTCTTTATTATTTTTTTGCATAATTAGCTTTGTATTTCTTAATACAACAAATCGTTATTTAAATAGATTGTAATTTGTAGGGATAATTACTTTGCTCAATCTTTACTTGTATATATTAAAAATACTCAATATTAACATTTGTTTTTATAATTTTACAATTGCCTTTTTATTATTCAACTATTAATAGCTAATTGCCAATTCATTTAATAAAAGAATTGGCAATTATGGGACATTAATTATGTTTTTTTAGTTTTTAGCTTTTTTGAACACCTGACTTTCCTTAATCCATGGTGCTAAAACTACGATTTTTTCTTCGGTATCCAAGTCAATATACATAGGAGCTTTGATATAAACCTGTTCTCCTTTTACTGCTTGATTCATATACACAGGATCATAACATTCAACTTTTACTAATCCATAATGTTTATTATAGATAGTATAATAAGTCGGCCATAAGAAAGCATTAGTTGCGTCAACAACTTCAGCCTTTGAACAGAATGTGTCAAGCTTATGGAGTCTCCGTTTCTCTTGCATTTCTAAATCTTACCTTTTTAACTTGCGTATTAGTAAAAAAGTTTTGAATATAAAATAGATTCTTCAATCGAGTTATTACGCCCATAATGATATCCATTAATAAGTCTTGAATCTCTTTCAGAAGCTTTTACACGGAAGTATTTTGGAATTCCAATAACTTTGCCTGTTTCATAACAATGTTCCGATACAGTATGGCAAATTGTACCATCTTTTAATCTAAAATAATCTGGAAAATTGATTAAATCACTCGTGCATTCAACATTGTACAATTGTTTTATCTCAAAATACAATCTGTTTGCATTTGAAGAATGAATCGTATTCTTCAAAATACTTAAGCCATATTTCCTTCTGAGTGTACCTTCAACACTGAAAGATGGATTTGTTGCGCCAACGAAGCCATTAAATCGATTCACAGCATCCTTTGCTTTTACCAAAAAAACACTGAAATTCCTGATGTCATATAACTTAACAAGTCTATGAAATAAGGTTGTTCTTTTGCTTTCGTGATACAATATTCTACTATTTGATTAATATTTTCGTTAATTTTCTTGAAACCTTCAATATATAAATCAACTATCTTATCATTCATTAAATAAAATGGTGCTAAACTTGTATCTCCTATGGCAAAAAGTATTATCTATTACAGCTAATGTTTGTTTATGACTAATATCTGAATAATTCTCTCTATATAAATTTATATTTTGTTCATTAAATAGCCATGGATATAATGCAGACTTATCTGTATTATATATTTGTTGAAAAAATTGCTTGTTTATATACAGGATGTGTTTGATATAATCTTGTAGTTAATCCTTCTTCTTTTAAAATTTGCATAATTATTTCTCTAAATTTTCCTGTGTTTTTTACATTCATCTATATTATATGTATCTTGCTTTATATCAGCGAATATTGGAATAGCGCCTACTCTTAATGTTTGAAATGCAGGAGCTGCAAATGTCCAAGTTGGTACAATAACTTCATCTCCATATGAAACTCCACATGCAATTAGTGCAGAATGCAAAGCAGATGCACCTGAATCAAAAAAAAAAAATATTTTGTTTTTAAAAAATTTGACATATTATTTTCAATTTCTGAAATTTTATCGTTTTTATTTAATACAAAAATCTCTAGATGCTAAATATTGATTCAACTCATCTTTATCTTCTACTTTGGGTGGCCACACACTTCTGAAATTATTTACATTATCACAGACTTTTTTTAGCATCTTTATTAAAGAATACTAAATTGTTCATAAACTTCCCTCCATAATTATATTTTTGATTTTGTATAATAAACTATATTAAAATAAATATTTAAAAATTTGTTCTGGATATAAAGTTAACTCTTTATCCCTAAATCTATTAATATCTATCCACATTGCTTCTGTTTCTGAATCATCATCTATTACAGAATATTTTTCTTGATAATCTTTATCATCAATATAAGCATCATAAAACAATACTAATTCATGTGCATTTTTACCTTTATAATTAAATATATTTTCAGAAATGCCTAAAAATTTTCCAACCTTTATATCTATGTTGAGTTCTTCTTTAAATTCCCTTTTAATGCATCTTCGCTTTTCTCTAAAAATTCTATTCCACCACCCAAGCATCGATAAAATTCCTGTTCTTTTAATTTATCATATCCCTTACTAACTAACAGTTTATTACCTTTTCTAACTAATCCAAGCACTATAGGTCTAATTTCTTTAAATTTATCCATATAAAATTTCGTTCCTTTCTACTAATATATGTATAATTATACCATTTCATCTATAATATTACAATTATTCTTCAAACTCTTTTTTCGTATTCTATAATTCATGGTCAATTGAAAAAGTAAATTCTATTTTTGTTTATAAATTCATAAATCTTATTCTTAATATGGCTATTTCCCAAATAATAAAATCTAATAAGAGTTATTTAAAATTATAATGTAATAATCTTATAAATACAAAATGTCATTTTTATTGAAAATCAACCTTTGTAATTTACAAAAAAGATAATATATTTTTATACAAAAGCTATTAAACCTCAGAAGTTTCAAGACTTCCGAGGTTCTTTATTTCATTATAATTTAACCATCACACCTTCTAATTTTTTAAACCATTTTCATAACCTGATCTGGATTTTTCTATCAAAGAATTTGAATCAACATATCCACAAAAAAATATTTTTCTTCAAATTCTTAAGTCTCCTATTTTAAAATACACTATCATTACATATATAGATTATATTATTATTCAATTAAATCAACCGCATTATTTTTATCTATACCATCTAAATTATAATACGTATTAGGCACATGACCAACAATAACATTCTCAAGAAGTAGAACTTGATTATCAATACTTTGGCTTATTATATTAAAAGGAGTCAAAATTTTTACTTCACATTTTATTTGTAAATACACTCTATGCAAAGTTTGATTTATTCCCTGTGCTATAAACTCACTCCTTAAATCAGTCTCTACATTTCCTATTGATAAAACAACTATTTTTATTCCGTGGACCAATACCAGACAATATACGTATACCTGTAAGACTACCTAACGCAATTTCAACATTTTCTTTTTACCCCTTTTATCTATCTCCTGTTGAATTCTATTTGGAACATCTGATATTATCTCATTTATTTTAACTATATTTGACTTTATCATTATTACATTACCATCATTATCCTTTTTCTATAGTAAACAATTCATCATAAGTATGATCTTTCATAACTTCTGTTGATTGTTCATTTGACACAATAGTAGCAATTGATTTAGCCTTATCAGCACACAATTCATCAAATATAGGCATTACTGAATCTAAAATTAATTTTACTATTGAAAAAGCTATAACTAATATAATAAATATCTTTACTATTTTTTTCTTTATTTTTTTTGTTCAATGCCTCCATTCCCTTTTTTTTATTCAATCTTATTTTTGGCAAATGAATTCGTGGTCTAGAATATATTTTAACCTTTTTATCATGCATATCGATTTGATGGCATTCTTTAACAAATTTAGGAATATATAGTTTTTCTCCTATTTGAATTACATCTGATTTTCTATAGCATTTGCCTTTACTATATCATCAACAGTACTTCCAAACTCTTTTGCAATATTCCATAATGTATCTCCTTTTTTACTATATAAATTATTATACTATAATCTTCTTCTTCTCTTTCCCCCATTTTCTTCAACACTGTTTATTAAATTTGTATTATTGTTTCTATACATATTTGTTTCTATGTTAACATTTATATTGCAACTTATATTTCCACCATCTTGTATAACAAAATCTTGTGATAATATTTCAATTTCGTTTCTTGTATTTAAGCTTTCCCCTCTTTCCAAATTATCAATAACATATTCAAATGGGATAATTGCTGTTTGTGTAGAAACTTGCATGGTTTTGTGATAAAAACATAAAATTCATTTTAGTTCCATTTCATATAATATTTTTATTTATTTTTTTGTTTCTTTTGAATTTGTACATAAGATTCTACATCTATTAAATTCTTTCCTTCTATATCATTTAAATTGATTTTTTCTTGTACTGTTTTTGTTTGTTTTATTACTTTTTATCACTCATTGTTGCAATTTTCGTTCTTTCAATTTTTAGATTTATATCTGGTCTGTACATATCTTGTATTAAATTCATATCCTTTTCCTCATATACATTGCAGCTTACTTCATATTCCAATTCTACATAGATTGAATGTTCTTCTTTAGGTTGTGGTTTTATTATGATGTTTCTTAATTCGTAGTTTACCTCACATGTTGTTTTCCAAAACATCTGGTATATCTATAAATCCTACTATTGCTATTTTAGGATTTATATGATTTATTCTGTTGTCTTCTGTTAGATACATTATTTTTATTTCTGCTTCTGCTTTTGTTAGTACTTTGTTGTAACTAATTTTTATATCTTTATTTGTAATGTTTGCAGATACCTTCAATATTTCTGCTAATTGATCTATTGAGTCTATTTGTACAGTATCTTTTGCATTTATCTTTGTTGTTCCTGTTCCCAATAAAGAATTTACTGTTAATGATGTTTTTAAAATTTGCATTTCTTCATCATTTTTACATCATTTACAACTTCTTTTTTCATCTTTTGAATATACTTTTGCAGAAACTTCTAATGCTACTTTTATTCCTATTTTTCTATCATTTATGACTTTTGCTTCAACATTTTTTACACTTGTTGTTAGTGTTGCTTGCATTTCTGATGTTATCCCTTCCATTTCTATACTTTCTGAAAAAAATCTAATGTTGTACTTAATCCTCTTACTCCTTCTTCCTTTCCTTCTGGAACATACATAACATAATTTTGAACACTACCATCAAATCTTATTTTTCCTTCTTGTACTTCTTTTTATATATACATGCAATACCACTTGTACTAATCGTATTTAAAACATCTGGTTTGGAATCTGGAATAATTATATCTCCTTCCACAAATACAATTTCTGTTTTTTCTGATATCAATTTATTTACACATAAATTCTCTTTAGCTATATCTACCATTTTTTACATCATCCTTTCCTGAGACAGTCATGCCTCTTTGTTTTACTTTATACATTTATATGTTTTTCATTTTATTTTAGAACAAAAGCGGACATTAATAACATTAGCAGATTAGAACATTTTTCATTTTTGACATTTTTCAAACAAAAAAACAATATATTAGCCATTATTATAACATTCCGATTTTTTTCTACATAAAATATATTAGCCCCAAAACTGGGTTGATTTAATAACTCATGAAAGGAATGATTTTTTAATGGAACATATTAAAAAGGGATGTATTGTAGTTAGAAAATCATATAAAAAGACATATTATTTAAAATTGTAAAAGTTATAAAACTAAACATGGCAAAATTGCTATTTTACATGGAATCACAGAAAGGATCGAAGCAGACAGTCCTTTAGAAGATTTAGAAATTTTAGATACTTGTTCTGTTAATAAATTTTTAAATGATTTTAATAAAAAATGGATATTAAATTACAAGATAGCATTTCTTCTAAAAATTTGGATAAATTTAATATTGGCATTTTAAGTAAAAATAGAAATATTAAAGAAAAAAGTTATCACTGGTAAAATTCTTCATTTAGATGGTGACAAGCAATACACTAATAAATCCTACTATTACTATTAAAAACTCGGTTTAAATGCTGTTGTTAAAAACATTCCAGAATATAAGCAACCTAAAGTTGTGTATTCTTTACTTAGTGTATATAATCCAGATATTTTAGTTGTTACTGGACATGACGGAATGATTAAAAGAAATGTTGATTATTATGACATTTATAACTATAGAAATTCCAAACACTTCATTGAAACTGTAAAAGAAGCACGACGATATGATTCTGAAAATAAAAAAATACTGTTATCTTTGCAGGTGCCTGTCAAAGTTATTTTGAAGCAATTATTTCTGCAGGAGCTAATTTTGCTTCTTCACCTGCTCGAATTTTAATTGATTTTTTAGACCCTATCATGGTTGCTGAAAAATTGCAATCACCGAATCATATAAATACATTACTATGGATGACATAGCTTCTGAAATTCGTGACGGAAAAAAGGAATTGATGGTATAGGTTCTAACGGAAAAATGACAAAAAAAATTTACTATTAATTAAAAAAATACTATAAATTAGTTCACAAAATAGTTAACAAATTGTACAATGTAATACTTTTGTAATACAATTGTTTTATAAATGTAATATTGTATTTTTTAATCTCTTGTAAGTATTGATATTAAAGGATTTTCGGTCTTTCTACATTATTTTTATTATTTTGACATATTATGTAAAAAATGCTATAATTTACCTATCTTGAGAGAGTAGGTGATGATATGATTTGTAAATCAGACATAGCAAATCTTAAAACTGACATCTTTGAGAAAGTGGGTCAAAAGATAATCGTAAAAGGTTCTTTGGGTAGATCTAAAGCCTTTACTAAAGAAGCCACAATTGAAAAAGCATATCCAAATATTTTTGTAGTTAGATATGAAGAAAATAATAGTAATGTAACTTATAGTTATACTGATGTTTTAACTAGAACCGTTGAAGTGGAAGTTTTTGATGGTACTTCTTATAGTCCTCTTATTCCTCCTCCAGTAGAGTCAAAAAGAGAAAAAAACATGTTTTAAATTCATCAGTTAACACACAAATGAATACAGTCGTTGTATAATTTATAGACATACAGGAAAACCTGTATGTCTTTTTTAAGCTTTTTTATTTGTTTATGTCTTTTTTTCTTTCATAGTGACTGTATTTTTCAATTTTGTTGCTAATCCACCTCTTATGTGTCTTTCTGCTTTATTTTCTTCTAATATTTCCCTTACTTCTTTGGCTAATCCAGATTTATCTTTTTTAATCTTTCAGATACATCTTTATGTACTGTACTTTTGCTTATTCCATACTTCTTTGCTGCACCTCTTACTGTGTCTTTGGATTCTATTATATAATGTGCTAGTTCTACTGCACGTTCTTCTATTGATGTTTGTGTCCATACAGAAAAACCCCCTATGCGATACTTTTGTTTAATAGTATTCACATTAGAGAGTTTTTATGACTATTGCAAATTACTCTACTTTCGAATTCCATTTACCCTAAAATTTCATACTTTGATAATCTCTTTCATCACATGTTCCTCAAAAACATAATGCCTATTACATAATTCTGTAATTTTAGGTCTATGCGTAATTATTACATAAGTTTTATTATTCAAATATTTTTAATCATACTTATAATCCTTTCTTCAGACACTACATCTAAATTTGATGTCGGTTCATCAAAAAATATAATTCTTTATCTATTAATATCCCTCTAATTAGATTTAATCTTTGTTTTTGACCTGCTGACAATTTTATTCCTTTTTTCTCCAACCATTGTCTCAAGTCCATTTGGCAATTCTTTATACCAACTCATTAATCCTGCCTCATCAAATAATTGCATTATTTTCTCTTCAGAAATCTTTTCCTAAACATAAATTATCTCTTATACTTAAATCAAACATTTCAACTTCTTGAGATACAAATACTAAATCCATTCGGCAATCTTTTTTTAATTGATTATCCACCAGTAACTCTCCTTTTTTCTAATAGATATAAACCTGCTAGTATATTCATTGTTGTTGTCTTTCCCTTGTCCCGATTCTCCTTCAATACTAATCTTATCTCCTTTTTTTAATATAAATTCTGGTATTTTTATTTTGGTTGAATCTTTTGTATATGAAAATATAACATTTTTCAATTTAATATTTTCAAACCTATCTAATAACATTAATTTCTCATTATCTTTAAAATATTCATCTAATTGTTTTTTGCTGTTTTAAATCTTTCTTTTATATCTATTAATCTAACTAAACTATTCAAATTAGAATATAATTTTCAATTGCTGATAAATAAAATAATAAATATGGTAATCCATCTTCACCATTTGAAACCATTATAATTGTACTAATAATTACTACCAAATATAAAACATCCATTAAACCAGTAAATATGCCATTTGCATTTGATCTTTTTTTTCATTTACTTTCGTTACTTTTAAATATTCTTCTGAATTTTCTGTTATTTTATCATTGCAAAATTTAGATATATTTAATTTTCTTACAGCAATTATATTTTGTATAAAATCTATAAAAAGTTGCATTATATTTTGACTCTACTTCATTTACTTTCTTTTTGAAACTTTTGTTTATTTTTTATCATTATATATTTTAGGTAAACAGCTATTGATGATATAAAAATACATATTACACCTGTTATAATAGATTGTTTACAAACCATAATCAAAATGGAAGTTCCACCTATTATTAAAGGAATAACACTTATTTCAAATTGCCATATCATTTCAAAAAAGTAGAATGATAGATTAGTTATTAGTTTATGTATATAACCTGTATGTAGATTTGAAATTTGCTCCATTGTCATAGATTGTAATTTATTAAAATAATATTTTTGTATTGCTGTTTGTGTTTTTTGATTATTCACATTGTCTATGTATGATGCAATTTTCCCTGAAACAAGCATAATTATATGTGTTATTACAATGTAAATGGCTAATTTTATTAATTTATCTAATGTTAAAGGACTTGTTCCAAAATGTGATAACACAAATGCTTCACCATAATCTGCTATTGAATATAATGTGTTGAAAATTATTGAATATATAAACAATTTCTTGGAAACTATTTTTATTAATTCTTTCATTATCTTTCTCCCTTTGTCTTATATACCAATCGTCTTCTTTTCTCTGTTTTTTCATTTATTATTTTAACATTATTTGTTTTATTTTCAACTAATGTAGTTCTTACTAATATGTTTTTATCTTTATAAAATTCCTTTGTAATAATTGCTGTAGGATATTCAATTTTTAATTTCTTTATATATTTTTTTATTTGTTCTTCCATATTATTTTTACTACTATAATTTTCTATCATAAATATTTTTGAATTTAGTTCTTTTTCCAATTTAATCCCTCCAAACAAATAACTAAACAAATTTTATCATATATTCACACAAAAATAAAGTAATTTACATAATTTTACATAAATCACTTTATTAACTGTTTTATTGCAATTCTTCTAATTTATACAATTCCTTTAATGGAATATTATTTTCCAAAGCAATTTCTTTTATGCTTTCATACTCTGGATAAACATAAGGTTGACCATTACTAATCACTTTTTGTGCTTTAATTTTTCCATATTTTGTATTAATTCTATTAATTCTCTTTTTAATTCAGTTCTATACTCATAACGATATCTCATTCCAATCGTAGTTGTTTCTCTAAAATAATATCCTGAAGTTTATACATATCTTTAGTTCTACAAGCCACTGTCATTCTATAAGCAGGTCTATTTTTTTCATATAAATCGGTGTAAAAACACATCTAATGCACCATTTTTAAATAAAAGTTCTTGTGTATAGCCAAATATTTCACCACCACAATCATCTATATTAGTTTCCATTACTACAAAATCTTCATTTGGTTTCTCTACATCACCTAAATAAACTTTCAATACATTAGAATTTTTAAATCTTTTTTTCCTGCTCCCCAACCAATTTTTTCTGTTACCATTGCAGGAAGAACTGTAAACTCTTCCGCCAACTCAGCTATTATTGCTGCTCCAGTTGGTGTAACTAATTCTGTATCTACATCTATTTGTCTAAATTTAACATTTGAATTTGCAAATATTTCACTTGTAGCTGGTACTGGTACACTCATTATCCCATGTACACACTCTATAAATCCATAACCATCATTTACCACACTTGATATTATTTTATCTGGATTTATCTTATTTATTAAAATTGCTGTTCCTATAATATCAACAATAGAATCAATCGCTCCAACCTCATGAAAATGCACTTCTTCTAATGGCTTATTATGTACTTTTTACTTTCTGCTTTCGCAACTCTCATAAATATTTTTTTGCCATTTCTTTTACTTTCTCTTCTAATAATGAATTATCTATTATTTTATTTATATCACTTAAATTTCTATGTTCATGATTACCATGTTTATGATTATTCTCATTTTCAAGAATTACATCAACATAAGTCCCAGTTATTCCATTTTTAACTTTTTAGATATTTCTATTTTATAACCATCAACATTTAATTTTTCTAATTCATTTATTAAATACTTTTCATCTCCGATTATTTCTGTTAATGCTCCTAATGCCATATTTCCACTTATTCCACTTGAACAATCAAAATACAAAGTTTTCATCTTCTATTTTTCCTTTCTCATTCCGTTTATCACTAATTATATAAGAGTTGAATAATTTTTACAATAAATAAACAGTAGACATCAATAATTTATATTTTTATAAAAGATCCACTAGTCAACATCAACTAATTCATATTCTCTAGTACCAAATCCAAGATCTGCAGCAGCCTCTATTGTATGAACACCATTTTGTCTCTCAACTCTTTCCACAAAATGATTTCTTCCTGGATCATTAGAATTATATACTATATCTATACAAGCTTGATCAACTGCAACAGGATCCACACTTGCAAGTATTCCAACATCTTTCATACAAGGATCTTCTGCAACAGCACAACAATCACAATCAACTGACATATTACACATTACATTTATATAAACTATTTTTCCCTTAAACATATTATGCACTGATGATGCAGCATCTGCCATTGCCTCTAAAAATCTATCTTGTTCTGGTAAATTATCCCATAATTTTTCTTGTTCCTTAGTCACTCCTGCTGAATGAATCCATGATTTTCCTTCTGATGAACCACAACCTATTGACAATTGTTTTAAAGCTCCTCCATATCCTCCCATCGGATGTCCTTTAAAAATGTGATAATACAAGCATTGAATCATAATTCTGCAAATGATTTCCAACATAATTTGTTTTAATTACTTTTCCATTTGGAATACTTAATTCCAAATCATTCCCATCTGCATCCATAATATCTACATGAAAATATTTTGACCAACCATGTTCTTCCATAAGTTTCTTATGTTTTTCAGTAGTATTTTGCACCACCATAAGCGGTATTACATTCTACTACAGTTCCATTTACTCTATCTACCATTGCTTTTACAAATTCTGGTTTTATATAATTTTGATTTCCTTGTTCACCCGAATGTAATTTCACCGCAACTTTTCCTGGTAATTCTACTCCTAATTTTTCATACATTTTCACTACACTTTCTGGTGTTATATCTTTAGTAAAATATACTTTTGCTTTTTCCATAAGCCATCTCCTTTCCATAACTTTTATACATATATATTTATCCCAATTACTAATAAATTAATCATTTTTATCTCGTAATTAATAACTTTATTCTGCAAACTCTTTTGCCACTTTTTCTAAATATTCTCTAATATGAATATGTTGAGGACATACAGCTTCACACTTTCCACATTTCACACATTCTGAAGCTGACTTCAATCCATGTCCACCTACTAACCATTGCTCTTGATGTTTTGCCGCACCTTTATCTTTATACAACGTTAAATAATTCATAGCAGTAAAGATCCTGATATTCCTATTTTCATAGGACATACTTTTGCACAATAATTACAAGTTGTACAAGGTATTAAAGGAATACTTTTTAATACTTCTTGTGCTTCTTTATAGTCTTTTCCTCATCATCTGATAATTTTTTAAAATCCTTCATATATGATAAATTATCTTCCATTTGTTCAATATTACTCATTCCAGACAACACTGTAATTACTCCATCCAAATTTGCAGCAAATTTTATTGCCCAAGATGCAACAGAAACATCTGGATTTGCCTTTTTCAAATACCTCTTTTACTTTTTTCTGGTGGATTTGCTAACATTCCACCTTTTTACTGGTTCCATTATTATTACTGGCTTTCCATGTTTTCTTGCAACTTCATAGCATTCTTTTGATTTTATAGCTGGATTTTCCCAATCAGCATAATTTATTTGTAATTGCACAAATTCCATTTCTGGATGTTTTGTCAATATTTCATCTAATTCCTCTGGTATTGAATGGAATGAAAAACCTGTATGTTTAATCTTTCCTTCTTGTTTCATCTCCAAAATCCAATTCCACATATCAAAATCATCAAAAATTTTGTTCTGCCTTCACCTAAATTATGTAATAAATAAAAATCAAAATATCCTGCCCCTGTTTGTTTTAATGAAGTTTCAAATTGTGATATTGCTTCTTCTTTTGTTTTGCAATTTATCCATGCAGCATTTTTAGTTGCTAATTGAATTTTTCTCTTGGATATCTTTCTACTAAAGCCTGTCTTATTGCATCTTCACTTCCTGCATAAGCCCATGCGGTATCAAAATATGTAAAACCGGCAGCCAAAAATTCATCTACCATTTACTTGGTTTGTTCAATATCGATTTTGCCATCTTTTTGTGGTAATCTCATTAATCCAAACCCTAATTTTTTATATCTTCTCCCTAAATATGACATTTCTACTCATCCTTTTTACTTCTCTTATATTATCACTTAGAGCCTACTCCAAGTCAATATTTTTTATAATTTTATTGAAATTTAGTTATATCATCAATTTTAGCCGCAAAATAAGGATTATCTTTGCCTTCTTCTTTTAAAAATATTGCAAAAGTATTATCAATTGCAAACTCTCTACTTTCACCTAGCAACAAGTCAGCTTTGTTTATCATCATTCCTGCTTCACTTTTTATTTTGCCACCATTTTATCCAAATCAAACTGTATTGTTTGTAAAGCTTTTTCTATAAGATACCTATCACCATTTTCAAATAAAATGGTTCATTTTCAATTTCTTCAAATTCCGTTTTTGATTTACTTTAATATTAGGTACTTTTAGTATCTCTTTTTCTTCTAACACTTTGCTTCCTGAATAATTATTTTTTCTTGGTTAATATTTTGATACATTTCATTAAAAGTATTTCCTTTTGATTTTTGCAAAGAATTACTTCATCTTCTTGTTTAGTTTTTAATTTTATTGCAAAATCGTCTTTTGAATTATAATATAAAACTTCCACTTGTTCTCTCAATTTATCATTATCATTGTTTTTCTTATTCCAAAATATTTTACATTTTCGTAACTACCAAAATGAACCTTTTTCTAAATCCTCAAATTCTTTCTCAAAGCTAAACTCTTTTTTTAACATTGCATATAAAAATAATCTTTCTCACTTTTTTTTCCCACTCAAAATTATCTAATATATTACTTGTTTCATTAAATTTTTCTTTAATTGCATTTTCTATTTCTTGCTTTAATTGTATTGTTGGTACTCCAATTTTTTTATAATAATATTTGTCTGATATATCATTTGTTGTAAATGTTTCTTCATTTAGATTTTTTACTATTTGCTTTTGTGGAGTAAATGTTATGTCTTGTTTAGCTAAATCATTTTTTAATCATTCCATATTAATTGAAATGTGCCACACCATATTGTATTATTTTGTATCTCATCTTTTAATGTTAATGCTGTTTTTATTTCATTATTACTATTAAATACATTTTTCTCTCCATATTCTTGTTTTTCATCTTTACCTTGTTTTTTGAATTAAATACTAATACACAAATTAATAACAATATTATTATTGCTAATAGTATTTTCAAACTTTTTTTCATAAACATTCCCCTTTCTTTATAATTTCATTTTACTAAAAAGTAAGAAAATAGCAATGCTTTTTATTATTTTCTAAGATAAAAATAAATATTCTAACATTACTAAAAAGTCAAAAATAGAGTGGTTTTTTAAGTAATACTATACTTAAATTAACCACTCTAATTTAAAAAATATATTATACATTTACTTTTTTCTTTAACAATATCACAAATCAAATCTGCTGTCTTTTCAACTCCAAGAACATCACTATTAATACAAATATCATAATTAGAATGATTATTCCAATCCTTACCTGTATAATATTTGTAATGATTCGCTCTTAATTTATCAATTCTTTTGAATTTCTTTTTCAGCATTTTTTGTTCTAGCTTGTAATATGTTGTTGCTCTTTTTATTTTGTTTGATATATCACTATAAATAAAGACTTTAATAATATCATCTCTGTTTTGTAAAATGTAGTCTGCACATCTTCCAACTATAACAGCTGATTCTTTTTGAGCTACATCTTTTATGATTTCAGATTCTTTTATAAATAACTCATCACTATTATTAATTCCTGCATAATATCCACTATTTAAAAGCTGCTAAAGCATCTCTTTTTTGTTCATTACTTTCTATGTATTCTTGTGATAAACCAGTTTCTTCTGCTATTTTTATTATAAATTCTTTATCATATATTTTATACCTAGCTTTTCTGCAACTAATTTACCAACATATCTCCCACCAGAAGCATATTCTCTTGCTATTGTTATAACTACATGTTTATCCAGTTTTGTTTCCACAACATTATTTTTATTTATTTCTTTTACTTTAACATTTCCAGCTTTTAAATTCTTTACTTCTTTTACTAAGAATGTCGAAGCTAATATAAATGCTAATCCATCTGCAAATGGTCCCGCAAATAATACACCTCTTAATCCAAAGAAATGACTAAAATTATCATTGCTGGTATTAAAAAAGCTATTTGTCTTGAAATAGATAAAATTGCACTTTTATACTCTTTCCAATTGCTTGGAAGAAAATTCCTGATGGTATTTGTATTCCATTACATATACATAACATTAAATATGTTCTAAATGTTAAGCATGCAAATTCTATGTAATTTTCATCTCCGCTTCCAAATATTGCAATTAATTTATCTGGTATTGCTTGGAATAATATAAATGCAAATGTACTTATTATAACACTTGATCCTAGTACTATTTTTAAAGTTTTCTTCACTCTATCAAATTTTCCAGCACCATAATTATAACCAAATATTGGTTGTGCACCTGCCGCTATACCTATTATAATACTGTTTAATATTTGGCTTATTTTCATTACTATTCCTAATACTGTAATTGGTATTTCTGAACCAAATTTTGATTCCATTCCATATTTTCCAAGCAAATTATTTTCTGCTGCCATTACAAATACTACACTCATTTGTGTAATAAAACTACTTATTCCAAGCATTGCAACATTTTTTACAACACTCATTTTTAATTTTAATGATTCTTTACTTATTTTAATTGACTTAAATTTTTTAAATATATTATATTCAAAGCAAATGTCACTATTTGACTTATAACTGTAGCTATTGCTGCTCCTTCAACTCCCATTTTAAATACAAATATAAATATTGGGTCTAATATTGTGTTTAATACTGCACCTACAAGCATTGTTGTCATTGAATATTTTGGACTTCCATCTGATCTTATTATTGAGTTTAATGTTGTTCCTATCATTGAGAATGGTAATCCTATTGCTATTACATAACCATATTTTAATGCATATTCTTTTAATGTTTCTGTACATCCAAACATTGTTAATAATTGTGGTAAAAATATTAATGTTATTGCACAAAAGCTATAGAGATAATTGAAGATATAGATACTGCATTTCCTACACCTTTTGCTGCTTCATCTTTTTTTTTTCTCCTAGCTTTAAGCTTAAATATGCTGATGCTCCATCTCCAAACATTAATGATAAAGCCAAACCTATCATCGTCAATGGGAACACTACATTTGTTGCTCCATTTCCTATATATCCTACTCCCCAACCAATAAATATTTGGTCAATTATGTTATACAATGAATTTACTAATAATGATATTATACATGGTATTGAAAATTTTCTTATTAATTTTCCTATTTTTCTGTTCCTAAAATATTTTCTTCTCTTTCCATCTCTTCTCCTTTCATAATTTCTTATATTATTAAATTTTAAAAACTTTGCCACCACACGACACCAAAAAGTACATTGATTAAATTTTGACTAGGCAAACAAATTTAAAATTTATGAGGCGTACAAAGGTACGTTGATTAAATTTTAAATGAAGTTTAACGACGTCAAAATTGTAATTATTTCCTTACCAGGGCGTCAGAAATAGGTTGGAAAACTATACCTTTCACAACCCAAACTATTATAAATATTCAATTACCTAATACACATACTTTGTAGTAGCAATTACATATTATACACAAAAAAATCACAAAAAATCAAGAAAAAATTTAATTTTTTATTTAAACTGTGTAGGTTAGTCAATCATTTGTCACAAATTATTTAAAATAAATACTTTGAGCACCTATATTGCAAATAACGATTCTTCTTGACTTTTATATTTTTTATGAATTCCCTTGGACTCAACCATCCTAGTGGTCTCATAGGAAAATTATTATATTCTTTTCTCCATTCTTTTCCTTGATTTCTTAAATCTTCTAAACTATAAAATACTCTTTTTTATAGTAAAATCTTTCTTGATCTTTTCTATGACTTCTTTCTACTCTTCCATTTTGTTTTGGTGTATGTGGCTTTATTACTTTATATTCTAATCCTAATTCTTCTAATGTGTTTTCAAACATTGTTTTTTATCTTTCAAAAATGCTTGCCAACTTAATCTATTTGTAAATTCAAATCCATTATCTGTTTGTATTGTCTTTATTTTAAACGGAAAATATTTTACTAATCTTCTTGCAAATTCGCTTGAAGCATATGTATCATGTGCATTTGTAAACCATGTATATCTTAATCTTGAATATTCATCTATTGCTGTATATTGATAAAATTTTTCTCCTCTTTCCTGTAATTTTTGCTCATACATTTCTTTGGAACATACTTAACATCTATTTGAACCTTATCCCTGGATATTCTCCTGATACCCATTCATTCGGTTCACTTTCTTTCTTTTTTGCTTGGTGTTTTTTTTTGTATATTCCTAATCTTTGCATTGCATGATACAATCCTTGTATTGTTCTTGTATATCCTGCTTGACGTAATTTTATCCATAATACTACTAATCCCGTATCTTTATTGTTTCTTTTATAATTTTTATTAATTTTATTTCTTCCTCTGTATGTTGATTTGGATGTGAATGTGGACGTCTTGATTTATCTTTTAAACTTTCTAATGTTCCATCATATCTATTTCTCCATCTATATATTGTTCTTTTACATTCTCCAAATTTATATGCTGCTTTTGCCACTCCATATTTTCTTGAAAATTTTACTATTGACTCTTTATATTTTAATCTATCTGTGATATTATTACCCATAAGAGAGCACCTCCGATATGTTTATTTTTGTCATTTAAACAATATCATTTTGTGCTCTCTTTTCAATATTTTATTTTCAATGTATTTGTGACATATCTATTTTAAACCTATAAAAATTTAATTTTTATTTAAACTGTAATGTGTCAATGATGTGAAACAAATTACTATAAAAAATTGTTTCACATCATTGACACACATACAAACTTTAAAAAAAAAATCTTTGCTTTCTGTTGACTTTTTATGTATATTATGATATATTCTACAAGATTATTAGTATATACACAGAATGAATAAATCTCATTCTATGTCGGAAAATATATAAAATGTATATTAGTAATCACCATTGTACCTTGAAAATAAGCACAGAAAAATGGAGGACACAAACAAATGCTTAGTACTGTTTTAAGAGTCATAATTCCTATTGTTATCGTTGTAGTTATTTTAATAGCACTTTTATTGCTTGCCAAATTTATGTACAGAGTTGTACCAATTGACAAGGCATTAATTATCACAGGTTCCAAAGAACCAAAAGTCATTGTATCTGGTGGTGCTTTTGTAATCCCTATCATCAGAAAAGCTGATACATTTGATCTTTGCATGATCACAGTCACAGCTTCAAAAAGACGAGATTCTTACAGCAACAGCAGTTCCAATCGTAGCAGACTGGACTGCTCAGATTCGTCCTGATGTAAAAGATGAAGAAAAATTAAAAACTGCAATCCGTTCTTTTAAAGAACGTGGTAAAAATGGAATTGTCGAAGATGTCAAACTCACCCTTATGGGTACAGTTAGAGATGTTGTTGCTTCCATGACTCCAGAAGAAGTTCTTGCAAACAAAGAAGCTTTCAAAACAGAAGTTGAAAAAAAACGTAGTAGACGAAATGTACAAAATGGGTCTTGAATTAGTATCACTGAACATCCAAGACGTATCAGATAATAATGGCTACTACAAAAATATTGCATCTATTGACGCATCTGATAAACAGCAGGCAGCAAATATTAAAGCTGCAGAAGTCGAAAGAGCAACCCGTGAAAAAAGGCAACTGAACTTAAAGAAGCAGAAATTGCTGAAGCAAATGCTAGTCGTGAATCTGCAATTGCAAAAATGGAAGCTGAACAGCAAGAAGCAGAAAAAAGAAAAGAAATTGATATAAAAAAGCACAATTCAAAACTGAAACTGATACAGCTCAGGCAAATGCAGAGCTTGCAAAAGAACTTCAAATAACTTTACGCCAAAAAAGAAATTGAAGAAAGAAAAGGTGAAGTTGAAGTTACTCGACAGGAACAGGCTAACCTTGCAGCTCAAAAAGAAAGTGAAGTTAAAATCACAAAAGCAGATGCTGAACGTAAAACAAAAAAATTGAAGCAGAAGCAGATGCTGATGTAGAAAAAACAAAAGCCGCAGCCCGAGTTGCAGTTGCAGAACAGGACGCAATGGCAATATCTAAAAAAAGCACAGGCAGAAGCAGAAAAACTAAAACTACTGGTGTTGCAGAAGCAGACGTGCAAAAAGCCAAAGCAGAAGCTGAAGCTGAAGGTATTAAAGCCAAAATGATTGCCGAAGCCGAAGGTATTAAAGCTAAAAAAGCCGCAGAAGCTGAAGGTGAAAAACTTCTTGCCGAAGCACGTGCAGCAAACGACAAAGTAAACTTTGAAATTGAGTCTTTAAAAATCCAAACTCAAGCTCAGATTGAAATTGCAACAAAAACAGCTGAGGTCATGGCAAATATCGGTAAAAACGCTGAATTCGTTAATATTAACGGAGGTAACATTCCTGACTTAAATAGTGCTACTGGAACTGGTAATATCTTAATTGATACTTTATCACAAATTCAGGACTTCTGAAAGTTTTAAATATAGAAAATCAAGCACTTAATGGCAGAGACCTTAAAGAAGAAATTAAAGATTTTTCTGATTCAACCCTTTCAGGTCTCAGTAACTTAAAAGGTGAAAACACTTCATCAAGTAAATAATTAATCATTAAATATATTTTCCGACAAACACAAAAACATTTAACCTTAGTAGATAATTTCTACTAAGGTTCTTTTTATATTAATATAGCAATTTTCCAAGTTTAATATAATATAAAAATTTTATTTAGCAATACAAAAAGCAAACAATTTTAAATTAACAATCAATATAAATATGTTATTCTAACAATTTTCACTCAAAAATTCTTAATGCACTTTGCCGCTTCTCTACCAGATCTTGCTGCCCATGCAACAGTACCTTTAGTACCAGCCAAATCTCCACCAGCAAAAATCTCACTATCAGATGTATGATATTGTTCATCAACTAAAATATTTCCCCACTTATTCACTGTTAAGCCCAAAGTCAACATTTCATCTGACACAATACCACCAAGTGCCATAACTACATAATCTACATCAATAATATAATTGCTACCATCTATATTCACAGGCACTTCTCTTGTTTCACCCTCTTTTTTACTAAATCAGTTTTTATCAATTCTAATCCTTCAACTCTATCATTTCCTAAAATCTTCACAATATTGTTTTGGAATAAAAATTCACTCCTTCTTTTTTGCATCTTGTATTTCCTTTTGTTCTGCAGGCATTTGAGCCTCTGCTCTTCTATAAATAACAAATACCTCTTTTGCACCTTTACTTTTGAATTGTCCTAGCACAATCCATAGCAACATTTCCGCCACCTATTACTGCAACTACCTTCCCTTGATACTCTGGATGTATATTCTTTTCCAATAATTCATTTCCACCATATACACCTTTTAAATTTTTCTCCTTCTACTCCCATTTTAGCAGATTTGTTTGCCCCTGTAGCTAAAAATATCGCATCATAATCTTTTTAAGTTCTTCCAGCTTAAAATCTTTTCCAAGTTCTTTATTATATTTTACATCAACACCAAGATCTAATATATTTTTATACTCTCTTCAACCACTTTTGTATTTAATCTAAATTCAGGAATTCCATGTACTAAAATTCCACCCAAAAGAATTATACTTTTCAAAAATTGTAACTCCGTACACCATCTTTTGCCAAAAGGCTGCAGATGTCAATCCTGCCGGTCCTCCTCCTATTATAGCTACCTTCTTACCTTTTAATATTTCTCTTTTTTCATTATCTTGTTCACAATTCTTTTCATATATCTTTTTAAACTTAATCCCTGTTCCATTGCTTTATCAAATATATAACTTTCTATTGTTCCAATATCTACTGAATCTCCTTATTCCTCTTACACAACTACCTTCACATTGTTTTTTATGTGGACACACTCTTCCACATATCCCTGGTAACACACTTGTTTTTGATATTGTTGTATATGCATCTTCTATTTTTCCTTCCTTTGCAAATTTTATAAAAGTTGGTATATCATTTCCCAACGGACATCCTTTTTATTAGAACATGGTTTTATTTTACAATTCAAACAATAATTGATTTTTTCCTGTATAGCATTTTCATTCATTTTTATAAAATTCCTTTCATATTTGTAAATTCATTACTTTTATTTTATATTTTTTCTTTCACATAGTCAATATTTCCGACTATTAGTTCACTTTATTTTTATATATTTTTCATACCAATATTTTAATGCTATCTATTTTAAACCATTATGAAGAGACAATTTTATGCTAATTTATCAACATCAAATTTGACATTTTCCACGTTCTTGTATATTATTTTACATATAATAAAATATTTGAAAGGATATATATCATGGAAAAAAAAGAAAACATATTAGTCTTTGATTCTGGAATAGGTGGAGTTACCGTATTAAAAAGAAATTATTAAAATATTACCAAACGAAAACTACATATATTATAGTGATTCCAAAAACAATCCCTATGGAGACAAAACAAATAAAGAAATCAATGAAATCTGCAATAAAATTGTCAATAACTTTATTAATGAATGTAAAGCAATAGTAATTGCCTGTAACACCGCCAGTGCAAAAAGCTGCAAAAATCTAAGAAAAAATATAATCAAATACCCATCATAGCAATAGAACCCGCCTACAAAATGGCTCACGATTTTGCTTATGATGAAGTAACTCTTGTAATGGCTACAAAAGGAACCATAGAAAGCTCTAAATTTCATAAATTATACAATAAATATAATAACCATAAAACATATTTACTACCATGCCCCGGTTTAGCCAATATAATTGAAGACGGTAATAAAGAAAAAATCAAACTTTATCTAAAAAAGACAATTTGTCTAAATATACTAGAAAAGTCCATAACGTAGTTCTAGGTTGCACTCATTATCCACTAATAACAAACGAAATTAAAGAAATACTAGGAAATGTAAATTTTTTTTTTAATGGTGCTGAAAGTCTAGCTAAACACTTAGAAAACGTTTTAAAAGAAAAAAAATTTATTAAATAACCTCTAACCATTTAGGAAGAATCAATTTTATAGATTCTAGTAATTCAGAATATAAAAAAAAAAGATTTTTTCAAAATCTTAAATTCTGAACAACTTGATTCTTCTAATTACAAAAACTCCTATATCCTAAATTAATAAATCAGCTTTATAAAAGCTGATTTATTAATTAAAAAAAATATTATATTATAAATACACTTTAAATTTTCTCCATAACCAACATTAAATCTTCTATAAAATCCACCTTCTTATTCTCATCACGAAGTAAAGCTGCTGGATGCCAGGTTGGCATATATTTTATGCCCTTTTTCTCTATCCATTTTCCTCTTGAAGCTGTAATTCCATATTCTTTTCCTAAAATATGTTTTAATGCTACACTTCCTAATAATACAATTATTTCTGGTTTAACCAATATTACCTGATTACGCAAATAATCTAAACATGCAGTAGCTTCATCATCTTCTGGATTTCTATTTTGTGGAGGCCTACATTTTACTATATTTGCAATATACACATCATTTCTATCTATTCCAACCATCTTAAAAGCCATATTCATCAACTTTCCAGCCCTTCCTACAAATGGTTCTCCCAGTCTATCTTCATCTGCACCAGGGCCTTCACCTATAAACATTATACTTGCATTTTTTATTTCCTCCACCAAATACAATATTTTGTCTAGTTCTACACAATTTACACTTTTGACAATTTTTTTCCCATTGAGTTCTCTAATTCTTCCCATGTTTGATACATCTTATACTCCTTTTTACTTTAAAAGAAATTATTGCTGTTTCTAATCCAAAATTCTCTTTTTTCTACTCTGTATGAATGCAATTTATCTGAATTGCAAACAGTACAAATTTTGCTATCTACTATATTATCAGGTCTTAAACCTTCTTTTATTAGCATTATTCTATTTAACTCTATTGTATCTATATTCCATTTTTCCTCAGTACTACTATTTTCAATTCAGTTTTTGTTTTTCTATTATTTTACTTAAATCTATACTTCTTTCAAATTTTTCTTCAAATAATTCCATTACATCTTCTCTTACTTCAAAATGACATTTTCTAATACTTGGGCATATACAGCAAATAATATTTTCTGGTTTCACTCCTAGTTCTTTTTTCATTTTTTCTACAGTTTTTACTGCTATTTTTCTATATGTACCTTTCCAGCCTGAATGAATATTAGCTATAGTTTTTGTTTCTGGATCAAAAACATCATTAAAATACAATCTGCACTTGTTGTTGATAATACTATATTTTTTCTTTTGAGTTATTAATCCATCTGTTTCCAAATATTTTTCTACATAAATATCTGGTTCTCTTTTTAAAACTTTTCCTGTTACAATTTGAACTTTTTGAATGTGATTGCATTGGTTTTACTACATTACGCATTTGTAACCCTAAATTTTCACATAAATTTTCTATAATCTTTCAACATTTTTCTCGATTACATATTTCTTTTCTATCATTTTTATAGTTCTTACTTCTAAAATTTACATCTTTCCCAACAGAAAACGCATGTGTAATAATATCACTATATTCTAGTAATCTTTTGAATTGTATGTACTCTACTTCATCATTTTTAGTATGTATTATATTTTCATTTGATAAATTTCACTTTTACACCTCTTTATTCATTTTTCTTATTATATCATCTTTACTCAAATTTTCAATATAGTCATATTTATTCTTATTATTTCTTGCATCAAAACCACAAATTGCATGATATTCACAATATCTACATGGTGTTTTGCCCTTTATAATTTGTTGGACTTAATTCAATCTTCCCTTCTAATATTTCTTTTCCTATTTCTTTTATTATTTTTCCTATATATTTTTGCAAAACTTCAAATTCTTGTTCATCAACACCATTTGTGTCTCTTTTGTTAATTGCTCCTTTTCCACTTATTCCTGCTGGAATTATTTTTGATGTTTTCCTTCTTTTAGATTATTGTCTTGCATTTTCATTACTTCAATATCAGCTAGTATTAGGCCTTTCATTTTAAATTGTTTTCTTATTTCTTCTTCTATTGCTTCTTCTGTTTTTACTTTTGATTTACATTTTTCTCTATTAAGTTAAAATACAAAATTCCTGCTGGCATCAAGTCTTTTTCTTCACATATTGCATCTAAATACGTTAATAATTGAATTGATACTCCTGCATATACTTCATTCAAATCTACATTTCTTGCAGAAGATTTATAATCTATTATTCTTAAATAATTACCATCTTCTGTTTTTAGCAATATCTACTCTATCTATTTTTCCTGTTATTTCTATTCTTTTTCCATTTTCCAATGCTATTTCTATTGGTTTATACTCTTTTCCCCTTTGAAAATTCTACTTCTGTTCCTCTACATTGAAAATCACTATATACTAAACTTTCTACAATATATTTTAATGCCTTTGTTACCATTTTTCTAGTCTTTGTATTAAAATTTTGTATTTTACAGTCGCTGTAAATCTATATTTACCACAATCTAATTTTGTTTCTATTATTTGATTTACTATCTTTCTTATTTTTCTTCTTCATTTAATAACTCTGTTAATTTTATATTTTCTTCTTTAACTTGATTGAAAAATAAATCTATTATTTCATGCATAAATGACCCTGTATCAAAATTTTGAATTTTTAGTTCTTCTTTTTGTTTAAGATTTAATCCATATTTTAGGAAATATGAAAAAGGACATTTCTTATATGTCTCTAATTTTGATACACTTGTTCTTAGCACATTCCCATACAATTTTTCTATTGTTGTCTTTTCTATATTTTGTGGTATATTTGTATAATTTAAGCCTTGCAAGATCTTTTTCTAATTTAATCTTCCATTCTTCATTATTTCCAAAATATTTATATATTTCTTTCCATTCTGGCTCTAACTCACTTTCTTCTATTTTTGCCAATTTTTCTATTAAAGCATCATACGTCGCCTTTTGATTTGTAATCTGATAATCTGATACAATTACATCACTTGTTTCTTTTAAATTCGGAAACATTTTCTTTATTTTAGTTATATAAATTGATGGTCTTAATGCTCCTCCTTCTGTATCTGCCGAACTATATGATAAATGCAATTCTCTTTCTGCAGTTGTAAATGCCTTATATATATTAAATTTATCATCATATAAATTTTCCAAAGTTCCTTTTGCTAATTCTATTCCTTGTTTTTTTTAAATATTCTCTATCTTCATCTCCTAAAAATCCTTCACTTCTATTTATACTTGGATATACTCCATCATTTAATCCTATAATAAAATTGTATCAACTTTATGACTTCTTGATCTATCTACATCTCCCATTATTACCTGGTCTTGTGTTCCTGGTATTTTTTCCTAAACTACTAGCTTTTAAACCTTGTTTTAATATATTTGAATATTGATTTATTGTTATATTTTCATCTTTAAATATTTTCACTATTTCATCTAACACATTTATTAAAATTTCATAGCTTTCTTTGTATTCTTGTACCAAATCTTCTCTATTTTTTTTGTTTTAATTCTTGCATTTTTAAAAATATTTTTTCTTCTATTTTTGTTTTTCTAAAAATTCATATATTGCTAATGTTATTCCTTTTGCTGTTTTTTCCTTTTCTTATTTTTTGTTTTAAATTTTCTATAGGTTCTATTATTTTTTTTCTTAACTCATTGTAATATTCTATTTCTTGTTTATTTTTCAAATTCATAAACAAAATCTTTTTTAAATTTATTTTGTTTAATTCCCCATTTCGTACAATAATTTTCCAATTTAAAATATCTGATTGTTCAATTTCCAAAAATCCCATTTTAGCATATTGAAACACACTTTCTTTACTATAATTTTTTTGTAATATTTCAAATATTGATAACACATATTGTATTATTATTTCTGACTTAATTCTCTTTTTTCATCTATAAATATTGGTATATCATACTTTTCAAAAATTACTCTTGCTAAATTTGAATAACTTTGTATATTTTTTGTTATTATTGCTATATCATTATATCTTTTCTTTTTTTTCCTTTACCAATTTAGTAATTTCTTTTGCTATATACTCTATTTCTGTATATTGATTTTAGCCAAAAACATAGATAAGTTTTCCACTTTTTGTTCATATTTTGTAGATTGTGTTTTAAACAAATTCCTTCTATGTATTTTAATTCTGGAGTTTTAAATCTTTTTACTTCCAACATTTTTATAGGCTTTTCTAACTTTAATTCATTTTGACTTACTATGTCTTGCAATTTTTTACTGTTATTTTATTAGCATAAAAAATATCTGTATCTGGATTTAATGTTTGCTCAAATTATCAACAGTTATTGTTATATTTACCTGTTTTGCATATTTTATTAATTCTTTTTATAACGTGGTATTCTGAATATGTAAATCCTGCAAATTCATCTATATATATAATACTGTTTTTTAGCCATTCTATTTTTCTATATTTTTTTGTGCAAGTATTGTTAATTCATCTGCTTCATCTATATATGATTGCTTTTATTTGTTCATCATATTGCTCATATATTATGCTTATATCTTGCAATTTTGTTTTTAGATAAATATTTTCTGTTTTTTCAATTTGTTCTTTAAGTCTTTCAACAGTTACACCATGTTTTTTTAATTCTGTAATACTTGATATTGCTAAATCTATGTTCTCTTCTGATTTTGATAAATATTTTAATTCTTTTTTTTGTGCATTGTTAATATGTGACTAATCAACATTGCTTTTCCACATTTTGTCATTCTATCATCTTTTATTCCTATTTCTTTTATTACTCTTTTTGCTAATCTACTTAAATGTACTACTTCTGCCTGTAATACCGCTTCTGTCTTGACTGCTTCCATTAATTTTTTTTCAGCTGTAAATGAAAATTGCTCTGGTGTTATTAAAAATATTTTTCATTTTTTTCTATATCTTTAGCTATTTCTTGATAACAGTATTCACTTTTTCCACTACCAGCTCTTCCATATATTATACGTAGTCCCACTTTCTTCTCCTTTTTATATTAAACTTTTTATTATTAACATCTGTTTTTTATTCAACTCTCTTCTCCAATAAAATAAATATTGCTGTGCCAAACCCAGCCAAATCCCCAAATTTTTCATTAGCCACTTTTTCTATTTGTTTTTATTAATTTTATTTTCATCACCATGTATATATAATTCATTCATTACTCTATTAACCCATACATCTATTGGAAAAGCTTCAAATCTTTTAAAGTTGAAAATAATAAAACACAATCTGCAACCTTTGGCCCTCTCCAGACAAACTCAAAAAGTTCTTCTCTCACTTCTTGTGTATTTTTATTTTGATTCATTTTTTCAAATCAACTTTTCCATCAAGTACTGCATGAGTCGTTTCATATAATCTAATATCTCTAAAACCTAAACCTAATTCTCTATATTTTTCTACACTCACATCTTTTAATTCTTCTGGTGTTGGAAATGTATAATACTTATTATTTTCAAACACTATTTCTTTCCAAAATTTTCTGACAATCTTTGAATTATCTTTTGAATTCTTGGTATATTGTTATTTGCTGATATTATAAATGATATTATTGTTTCCCATAAATCTTGATTCAAAATTCGTATTCCTTGACCATATTTTATGCTTTTTTCCATATTTTCATCTATTTTTTGATAACGTATTTTGAATTTTTTTATAATCTCTTTTTAAATCAAAATAATTTATTGTTAATTCTTTTAAATCTTCTTTACCTTTTGATTTTAAAACATAATCATTTCCATCCTTTTTATCTTTATTACATTTTCACCCACTACACCTATATATTCATTTTCCTCATTACATTGCCATCTAAAACACTGACCACAAGTAAATATATCTTTTAAACTAAAACATTCTGGTTCTTTTAATACATATTCTTGTTCATTCATTTTTGCCTACATTCCTCTTATTAATTATATTCTTCCTCTAAATTATACTATAGATATATCAAAACTTCAATCTATAATTTTTCAAAATCACATATCTCATTTAAAACCTTTTCCCCAAACTTCTCTTGCATTTGCAATAATAATAAAACTTTTATTATCAATACTCACAGCAATATCTTTAACTTTAGCAACATCTCCTCTGGACGCTGCACATATTAAAATAAGTTTATTTTCACCAGTATACATACCTTTTCCAAAAAGTCCTGTAGTTCCTCTTTTTATCTTATTTCCAATCTCCTCTGCTATCTGTTCATTTTTTCCAGAAACTATAATCAATAATTTCGTAAAATAAATTCCCTCAAACACTATATCTATAATTTTTCCCATCAAATATATACTTATAGCAGAATATAATCCTATTTCAATTTCTTTAAAAAAAATAACATTTAATGCTACTATAACTGTATCTATTATAATAATTATATTACTCATTCTTAAATTAGGCCTATAACTTCTCGCTATAAAACTTATTAAATCTGAGCCACCAGTTGAACTGTTGCTTTTTAGTATATAACTGCTGTTCCTAAGCCTATTATTATTCCACCATATATACAAGCTAAAAATCTATCTGTCGTTAATGGTGTTAATTTATAAAATAAATCTATAAAGATTGAAAAGCTTACTGTTCCTAATAATGATTTTACAAAAAACCTTTTCCTAGTCTGTGCCCTGCTAGTAAAAATATTGGTATATTACATGCAAGTACTGTAGTTCCCATTGGTATATTTTAGCAGATAGTACAATATCGTTGCTACTCCAGCAAATCCTCCTGATGATAGTTGATTTGGTAATAAAAACAGAGAAGTCCCTATTGCCATTATTATTGCTCCTAATAATGTTCCAAACCCCTCTTTAATTAGTTCTTTAATTTTTATTTCTTCCTTTTTTTCATAAAATCACCATTTTTATTTCCTTTTTTGGTAATTTTATACTAAAGAGCTGATGTTTTTGGGGACGGAGCAAAAAAAACACTACTTTTTTCAAGTTATATAAAAAAATAATAAATATTATATGGTAAAATAATTTTTGAATGTGATTGGAACAATCTTAGATTCTTAAATAAAATGATGGAAGAGCTTCACGTCGAACGAAGTGAGGACTAAGCTGAAGGATTACATTATTTTATTTTAGAAATTTTAGTTTGCGTATTGAACCGAAAAAATTATTAACCCATTTTTATTATTTTAAATAGTATAAAGAGTGATGTTTTTGAGTCCGTCCCCAAAAACATCACTGTTCTTCTAAAAAGTCTTTATATAATTTTATAATTTCAATTTTAGATTTTCCTTGTTTTATTTTTTTTATCTTGTTTAACAAATAAATCCACATCATAAGTATCTTTTAATTTTTTCATCATTTTCTTTTTTATGCCCAATTACACTATTTACATCAATTGGATTTACTGTAATTTCTACTTCCTTTACTTTTTTGTATTTAATTTCTTTATTTTACTAACAATAGCATCATACCACATTGCAGACTCAACTAGTTGTCTAAAGGCTGGATGATATGGACCTGCTATAACTTGGCTCTCTTTACTTTTTGGATCTGATATTTCATCTGTATTTTGCAAACCCACTCTTATAATATCAATATTTTTATCATCAAACATTCTCACTAATTCTTTGCAGAAATTTCCACAGCTTGAACAACTGTCAAAGCCTTATACTTTTCATCTTGATAATCCTTTTCAAGTTTTGTTCCTTTTAAAACTAAAACTGGATAAATTCGAACCATTTTAGGTTTTAGTTTATTAAGTCTTTTGCAGTTTTTATTTCATCCTGTCTAGTACTTTCTGGCAAACCTATCATCATCTGATGGCCCAACACAAAACCTTTTTTTCTAATTAATTTTGATGCTTTTTTACATCTTCAAATGTATGCCCTCTACCTGCTTTTTGTAAACATATAATCATTTGATGATTGCACTCCCAATTCTATTGTTTTTACTTTATATTTTTTAACCTTTTTAAAATTTCTTTATTGATATAATCTGGTCTTGTTGAAATTCTTATACTTCCAACTTTTCCTTGCTTTTACATATTCATAAGCAAGTTGTAACAATTCTTCTTGTTTGCTCTCCTCTATTGCTGTAAAACTTCCTCCAAAAAACGCTATTTCTTTTCTCCATCTCTATCTTTTTATTTCTTCTAAAAATTCATCAATAATTTTTTTGGCATCTTCTTTTTTATATTCTTTTTTTTGACCACTAATTGATTTTTGATTACAAAATACGCAATCATTTGGACAACCTAAATGTGGCACAAATACTGGAATAACGTATTTCTTTTTCATAGACACCTCCTCGAATTTTCTATTTATTTTAACTGTTCTAATGCTTTTTTTTAGCAGCTCCCATTTCAATGCTTTTTTGCCAATTTTTACTTTTTCCTTTTCCTCTTGCAAGTTCTTCTCCGTTTAACTCTACCTCTGCTTCAAAATTTTTATTATGATCTGGTCCAGTTTCTTTTACGATTCTATACACAATTTTTACTTTTCCATGTTCTTGCAATTTTTCTTGTAACATTGTTTTGTAATCTTTTTCTCCCTACATGTTGTGTTGCAACCGCGATTTCATCATTTAAATTTTCTATAATAAATTTTGATACTGGCTCTAAACCTCCATCTAAATACATTGCAGCAATTACTGCCTCCACACTATCAGCCAATATTGCTGGTTTTTGATTTCCTTTTGAATGTTGTTCAGATTTTCCTATGTATAAAAATCACTAAAATCATGTAGTTTTGCTACTTTATATAAACTTGATTCACATACAACTGTTGCTCTGACTTTAGTCATTTCTCCTTCTTTCAACTTAGGATAATTTTGTAAATATACTGACTAGATACAAACTCTAAAATACTATCACCCAAAAAACTCCAATTTTTCATTACTTTGTATTTCATGGTCATATGCATATGATGTATGAGTTAATGCAGTTTTTAACAATTCTATATTTTTAAATTTGTATTTATATTTTCCTGTAAAGCCTTTCAATTTACCACTATTCATTTTTTCACCCCCTTTCAAATCACATTTTTCCTTTATATTATATACTATTTTACAAAATTTGCAAGTGATTTTTTCTAAAAAATATAGACAAGTTTTATTATTATTATATAATATGTATTGTAGAAATATGAAGAAAATTTTTATCATTTATTATTTTAGCAATAATTAATTTATCAACAAAAAATATAATTGAAAGGAATGAAATAAATTATGCCAAATAAAAATGGTTATTTTGATACAGACAATCGACAATTAACAGATGTTTTCAGAGAACTACAACAAACACGTCTACAATATGAACATCAAAATGCAAAAAAAAGCATCTAAAACTACATCTTCAAATAGCACTCAAATATAATAAAAAAATATAAAAAATAGCAATTCTAATAGCCCTCATAGCAAAACTTTAAGAATTACACTCATATTTATCCTTTTGCTATTAATCGCAGTAGTAATGGCTTTACTAGGCTCAAACTCTATATCAGCAAAAGATCCATCAATAGAATTATACTCACCTTTATCTGAAGTAGGCAAATCCAGTGTTTCTATAGAAATTAATAGACACAGACTAAATGCACATAATATCATAACTTCAAACGCAGCACTAGAAACAGTAAAGAACAAGTTGTAGAAGAACGTACATTCCTTTTGAGACATTATATACAGAAAGAAATTTACTACCAAAAGGTGAAGAAGTAGTCTTACAAACTGGAACAAATGGAAAAAAAGAATGTAACTTATGTACGTTCTTATGATAACGGAGAATTGACTGATGAGACTATTTTACAAGAAGAAAAAACTCAAGATTTTATCCCACAAATAGTTGATGTTGGAACTTCTGAATTTTTAGCAAAAATAAAAGCACACTTAAAAGATACTTTATATTTAACAAAAGATAGTATTTTACGTGAAGAAACATCAGACACATCAAAAGAACTTGCAGAAATAAAAACATATTACGATGTAACACTTTTAGATTTGCCAAGTGAAGATTGGTGTAAAAGTTTCTTATGATGGAATTGAAGGATATCTACCAACAAAAATTTAACATCAGCTGCAGTAACACCTACTATGCCAGAAAAAAATCGTATTAAAAAAATAGTAGTAAAATTAGATAAAGATATGCCTTTAAATCAATCATCTGGACTAACACTATCAGATTACAAAAAAATATTCACTGGCCTACCAAATGATAAAAAATAAAATATTTGAGGACAATTATGAAACATTTTACAATATTGATACAAAATACAAAATAAATGGTATATTCCTAGCATCTTTAGGTATTCACGAAAGTGCTTGGGGAACATCTCAAATTGCTAACGATAAAAAGAACTTATTTGGATACGGTTCTTATGATGCTACTCCATACGAATCATCTTTTGAATTTACAGATTACAAAGATGGAATAGAATTATTTGCAAAAGTTAATGGTAAAATACTATATAAATCCAGTTGGTACAAGAATTTACGACAATGAAAAAGCCTTAGCTACATATTATAACGGTCCAACTATTGCAAATGTCAATATACGTTATGCAAGTGATGAAAATTGGCATGAAAAAGTATATAATTACATGGAAATGTTATATAAACGCTTAGAAAAATAAGAAAAACAAAAGCGGACATTAATAAAAACTAAAACATTTTAAAGTCCGTGTAGTTCGCGCGCGAAACAAAGCAAATTTCTGTGCAATTTTAAAATTAAATTTTTAAAAAATATCCTAAACTTATGTTTTAAATTTAAAACAAAACACCCAAAAACTTAATTAATTATTTTTATTAATTTTGTATTTTAGCTTATTCTTATATATTTTATGCAAGCTATTGCAGAAACGAATTTGTAAACCAATCCTTAAAAATTTCTGAACAAAACCAACTTTCTGTATTCTTAAAGTAAACAAAATATTAATTTATAGTAGTGCAAATGCTATAAATAATCGTTCTGATAATTCTTTAGAAGATTTAAATATTTGTCAATATACAGACATAGCTATTTATATTGATAATACATCTTCTATTTCTGATTTAACAACTCAAAAATACAGTTAAAGAATTATGGATAGATAACATTAAAATTACTCCAAATAGTGATTTAGGTACACAAGTATTAAACTACAAAAATTTAAATAACTTTGGTAAATTTGATAATATAGCTTCAGCTGACAATTCACGTATCGATTTTAACATCATTAATACAAATGAACAAAATGAATCTTCAGATTACTCTACTCCTACTTTTTACACCGATTGCTCTAACCCTATTTCTTTAGGATATATAAATTCTGGAATTGTTAAAAACTACTCTATTCATGATAATATAAATTCAGTTATTTTGAATGGTAAACTTCTTCAACAGGCAAATGTTGATTTGTCTCAAATTAGCTATAATTTAGCTTTTGATATTCATATTAAAAATTACGATGATGATTCTTTTGTTTATCATTCTAACATTAATGTTGATTTAAATACTCAAAATAAAGATATCTACAATGGATATTTATATCCAAACTAGAAATAATACTTCTGGTAATGAATATGTATTTTTTAAAGAACTACAATAAAACAACAAAGTAAACTAGAAAATGAGTCATTAAAAAATGACTCATTTTCTAGTTTTATTCATGAACTATCTTTTAAGGTATTCATGTCTAACTGCTTTCAAGAATTCCCAATGTTCTTGCAGAGCATCATTCTCAATTCTCTCACCATTTGATAATGGTACAAAAATCTATTCTCCGCAGTAGAATTCAATTTTGAAATTTTTCCATATCATCAGTATACTTTACTACATCTTTTACATTAGACATGTCTGGGATAACATATACAGTATCTCCTTCTACATAAGCCAGCACCCCATTATTCACTGCATAACAGTGCTGCCATTTTTAAGAAATTCTTGATCTAGTGACCATCCCTGACCTTCTTCTCCCTTAATTTTAACTGGATAATTTTTTCTGAAAGCAATAGCCTCTCTTTTTAATTCCTCAATACCTTCAAAATCAAAATTCATAAATTCCTTTCTCCTACTTTTATTGAGGTAGGACTCAAACTAAATTAGTACATTAACAGTTATCAATTATAATTATATCATATTTACATAAATAAAAACAAACTTCTTACAAATCTAATAGTGTAAAAATTCATTGACAAATAATTTACTTAGGGTGTATAATATAGACAGAAAATGAAAAACCTAGATAATATGGTTACCACTGTATATAGTAATAACAACACATTCCCTTCGGTCAAAAAGTAGAATGTGTTGTTATTTTTTTTCCTTTATTTATAATTGAATTTACATATTGACTATGTATTGTCACTAATAAGGTTACGTTTATAGTTATTGAAACCATTAATGCTATTACTAAAAATAATAAAAAACTCATAAACACCACCTCACTTTCTGATAGTAAAACTATCCAAATTGAAGTGGCAACACAAATCTACTATCTCATTTCCTATGTTTGATATCATATAACATTTATTGGTAAAAATTCAAGCGAACATCGTAAAATTTTACCAATAATTTTACTATATTTCTATTTTAGGATAAAAGCATTAAAAAAACATTTATAAGTTACCATATAAAAATATTTTTAAAGAACAAAAAATTAGATAAAATTTGAACTGTTAGGAAACTCCCAACAGTTCAAATTAAGTGTAAAAAAAATCGATAAGACATTAATATACCAACGTTTTATCGATTATTTATTGGAGGCGACACCCGGAATCGAACCGGGGATCAGAGTTTTGCAGACTCGTGCCTTACCGCTTGGCTATATCGCCATAATATAATAAATTATTAAAACAGTATATATTTACATGGAGCGGGAAACGGGGCTCAAACCCGCGACCTCTGCCTTGGCAAGGCAGCGCTCTATCAACTGAGCTATTCCCGCATATATACCTTTTCCCAATACGAATATAATAATAACAAATTTTTCACATATTGTCAAGGTATATATAAATGTTTTTTTTTATATTGCATGTAATTCAGTGATATAAAACAAATTAATATAAATAATATTCTTGTAATGTAATAATATATTGAATTTGTTTATTTATCTATATTTATCTATATTTAACTATATTCAAAATAAATATTTTTATTACTTTTTATTTTTTTTACTATTAAAAATTTAAAATTACTCAGAAGCCTTAGAATTTTTGCAGTTTTTCTTTGTTGTTTTAGTCTTTTTAGTTGTTTTCTTAGTAGTTTTTTTTTTTTAGTTGCATTTTTACATCTGCTGCATCTTCTGGATTCCACTTTTCACCAACCTTAGGTTTATTCCATGAAATATAATCACATGATTTAGGATTATTTTCACATATATAATAATTTTTTTCTTCTTCTTTGTTTTACGTACTTGTACTTTTGCCCCACATTTTGGACAAGGTACATCAATTGTTTCTACTATTGGTTTTATATTTCTACACTCTGGAAATCCTGGACAAGCTAAAAATTTTCCATATTTTCCATATTTATAAACCATCATCCTTCCACATTTTTCACATTTAACATCAGATACTTCATCAACCAATTTTACATGTTCCAGCTCTTTTCTACTTTTTCTACTTCTTCTTCAAATGGGCCATAGAATTCACGTATCATTTTTTTCCATTCTTCTTTTCCTTCTGCTATTTCATCAAATTCATTTTCTATTTTAGCAGTAAATTCTACATTTATAACATCTGAAAAATTTTCAATCAACAGCTTATTTACTATTTTTCTACCCAATTCTGTTGGTTGCAACTGTTTCTGCAATTTTCTATATATCTTCTTTCTAATATTGTTGTAATTGTAGGAGAATATGTACTAGGTCTTCCTATTCCCCTTTTCCTCCAAAACTTTTAACTAAACTTGCCTCTGTATATCTTGGTGGTGGTTCTGTAAAACTTTGTTTTGGATTTATTTTTCTAGTTTAACTTCTTGATTTTCTACTAACTCTGGTAACATTCCTTCTTCTTGTTCCTCTTTACCATCTGTTCCTTCTACATATAAAGTCATAAAACCTTTAAATCTTAAATTTTGTCCATTAGCCTTAAAATCATATTCATTTGCCTTTATATTAACTGCCATTGTATCATAAATAGCTGGCTTCATTTGGCTTGCCATAAAACGATTATATATTAATCTATATAATTTATATTGATCTGGTGTTAAATCTCCTTTTATACTATCAGGTTCAATATTTATATATGTTGGTCTTATACCTTCATGAGCATCTTGAGCATCTTTTCCTGTTTTATAGTAACGATTTTCATAATATTTTTCTCCATATCTGCCTATTATTTGCTCTTTTGCCGCTGCTCTTTGCTTCTTCTGAAATTCTTGTAGAATCTGTTCTCATATATGTTATTAAACCAATTGAACCTTTTCCAGAAACTTTTACTCCTTCATATAATCCTTGTGCTACAGACATTGTTTTCTTTAATGTAAATCCTAATTTTCTTGAAGCTTCTTGTTGCATCGTACTTGTAGTAAATGGTGGTGCTGGTGTTCTTTTTCTCTCGCCTTTTTTTCACTTCTGTTACAATATATTTTGCATTTTAATATTTTCTAATATTTCATTTGTTTCATCTTGTGAATGAATTTCTTGTTTTTTACCGTTTTTCCCAAAAAATCTTGCCTGAAATATTTTTTTGCTTTTTTCATCTTTTAAATCTGCATATATGTTCCAATATTCTTGTGGAATAAAGTTTTTTCTATTTCTTCTTCTCTATCAACTATTAATTTTACTGCTACTGATTGCACTCTACCTGCTGAAAGCCCTCTTTTTTTACCTTTTTCCATAAAACTGGACTTATTTTATATCCAACAATTCTATCTAATACCCTTCTTGCTTGTTGTGCATCAACTAAATTTATATCTATGTCTCCTTGGCTCTTTTATAGCTTTCTGGACTGCAGTTTTAGTAATTTCATCAAAAGTAACTCTTGTAATATTATCTGCATCTTCATTTAATATTGTTGCCAAATGCCAAGCTATTGCTTCTCCCTCACGGTCAGGGTCAGTTGCTAAATATACTGTTTTAGCCTGTTTTGCATCTTTTTTCAGTGTTTTTATTAAATCACCTTTCCCCTTATATTTATATATTGTGGTTCAAAGTCATGTTCTATATCTATTCCCATTTTTGATTTTGGTAAATCTCTAATATGTCCCATTGAAGCAACTACTTTTGTACTTCCTCCTAAGAATTTTTTATTGTATTTGCTTTTTGCTGGAGATTCAACTATTATTAATTTATCTGCCATTTTTATTCATTCCTTCCTAGATAACAAAAAATATTCACTACCACTAATTTTCTCTTACAGTATTTTTTAGATTTTAGACTATATTTAGGGATTTTGCAAGTTTTTTTGATATTTAAGTTAAAATTAGTTACAGTTTTCTGTTTTTAACATTTTACTGTAACTTATTTCTTATATTATCTAAGATATTCTGGTTGTAAGTCTTTTATTATTTCTTCAAGTGCAATCTGGAGTTACTTCCATTTCTTTAAGTATTGATAGCAAATTTTCAATTTTTCTTTCATCTGCACTTATGTCTTTTACTTCTCTTGATACAATTTTTATGTTATCTGGGATATACTCCGTTTTTACTACACTTATTCCAAACTTCACATAATTGTTACTTGGTCTGTTTTCATCTTTTTCAATACTTTTGTAGTACTCTAATTTTATTGGATAAAATATCCCTTCTTTCTCTAATTTCGATTTAGCAATAAATTTGCCTCCATAAAATGTTTTCATTCGAATACCCCCTCATTTCCTATAGCTTTTTATATAATCTCAATGTTTTTCTAATAATAAACCTATTAACGAAATTTTTCAAGTGTTTTTTGAATTTTTTTCCTTTTTCATTGACACTTTTTATGGTAATTCGACATAATGTCTATTTTGCCTATAAATTCATCATTCTAAGATATTACTTATACTATATACTTTATACATAGAAATAATTCATACTTTTTATTCTTTTCCTTTAAATTTTAAATCTTTTACATCCAATCTTCCAGCCCTTGTAATAAAATTATATCCATATTTAATTTTTAATTCATCAACTACCTTATCTAATTTTTCTTGCTTTTTTATCCCAAGGTTCAAATAATGTTGTTTGTTGCATTTCATTTTCTTCTAAACCATTCTACCCTTAAACCTATAAGTCTAATAGGTGTATATGGCTTATACATACTAATTAATAAATTTTTTGCTTTTTTATAAATTTCTTTTTGTGCTTGCTGTAGGATATTCTAATTTTTCTTGGTGACTTGAATCTATAAAATCTTTTTGTTCTTAATTGTATATTTACAACTTTTGCTTTCATTTTGTATTTTCTCAGTCTATATGTTACATGTTCTGATAATGATAATAATATTTCTTCCAATTTTTCTATCTCTGTAACATTTTCAGGTAATGTAATAGAATTACCTATTCCTTTTGGTTTTTCTGGTAAATATTTCACTTCACTATCATCTATCCCATTTGCATATTCCCACATTTGCAAACCATGTTTTCCAAATTTTTTAACCATCATTCTTTATTAGTATTTGCTAAATCTCCTATTGTTCTTATTTGCATGTTTTGTAATTTGGGTACAGTCCTTCTTCCAACATAAATAACTCTGATACTGGTAAATGGCCACATTTTTGTTTTATTTCATTTATATATAATGTATGTATCTTATCTGGTTTTGTAAAATCTGAAGCCATTTTTGCAAGTAATTTGTTATTTGCAACTCCTATATTTACTGTAAAACCTAATTCATTTTTCACTCTAACATGTATTTCTTGTGCTACTTCCATTAAAGACCTTTTCATTAAATAATTTGTCATATCCAAAAAACATTCATCTATACTAAATCTTTCAATTCTATCAGTATACTCTAACAATAAATTATATAACATATTAGAATATTTTTGATACACTTTAAAATCTGATTTATATATTTTTACATTTGGACATTTCATTCTTGCCTGATAAATCGTTTCTGCTGTTTTATTCCAAATTCTTTTGCCTTTGGGACTCTTAGCTAACACTATTCCCGAACGCTTACTTTCATCTCCTCCAATAATTGATGGTATTTTCCTTATATCAATTTGACTTCCATTTTTTAGCATTTCAACAGCCGTCCAACTTAAAAACGCATTATTTACATCCACATGCAAAATTTGCCTTTCCATTATTATCACCTGTTGTAATTATAGAACTTTTGTTTGTATTTGTCAATACTTTTTTATTTTAATTTTGTTCATGTATGAAGTTTTAACAACCTTTTTGAATTCTATATGTTATTTTAGATAATACATTATTAGGAGTAATTTTAGAAAAAATCTAGCTAATTTTATATCAAATCCAGGTACAATATAAAATTTACCATTCTCTAATTTATTATTGCATATTCTGCTACTTTCATACTGTTTGCTTCTCTTAGATGAAATTTAACATTTGCCACTTTATTAAAATTTGTATCTACTGGACCTGGACAAAGTATTGAAATTTTCACATTTGATTTTTCTTGTTTTAGTTCTTCTCTTATACTTTCACTTAATCTTACAACATATGATTTTGTTGCATAATAAGTACTCATAAGTGGACCTGGCATAAAACCAGCAATAGATGCAACATTTAAAATTCTATCCACTATTTTTGTTTTTAAAATCAATCAAATATAATTTTGTCAAAATATGATAAGCAATTACATTTGTTTTTGTATCATTTTATTTCTGTTTCTAAACTTGTTTTTGTAAAATCACCGCAATCGCCAAATCCTGCATTATTTACCAGTAAATCTATATTGGTACTTGTTCATAAATTTTTTACAATTTTCTTCAATTGATAAATCTGTTGATATAATTTCTGCATTTTTTTAACTTTTTAGCCAATTTCTTTTAATTTTCCTCATCTCTTGCCAACTAAAACCAACTCATAACCTTTTTTTTTTATCTAAAACTTTTGCTATATCTCTTCCTATACCTGATGACGCTCCTGTTATAAGTGCTTTCATAAAAACACTCCTTTCTATCACTAATTATTTTTTGATATATTCTAAAAATATAATATTTTTTTCCTTTTAAAATCATTCGAAAAAAATAATTTTTTTTAGTCTTTTTTGAAAACCATCCCCAAATTATCTTTCCAACTGTATGTACTATTTGAGTTGATTTTTTATTTGCAACTTCTTTACTCAATTGCCTTTCCACCAACTGTTAATAGCTGACACCAATGCACTCAACAAAAACTGCAAATTAAAATTCCAACCAAATTGATTTGTTACTTTAACTGCTATTAATGCACTTATTGCCCCACTTAAGACACCACAAATATCACCAATAACATCTGCACATATATTGGCCACTTTTGATGCATTTTTTTATTAATTTTATTGAACTTTTTGATCCTTTGACTTTTTTTTGGTTGCTTTTGCATGAAATTCTTCTTCATTTGCCACAGTAACTGCTACACCAATTATATCGAATAAAATACCTGTTGCTATCACTAATATTAGTATTAAACATGCTGGTATTAAACTTAGATTTGATACTCCATTTGTTGATATATAAGAAAATATGATTGACAATATAAATGTCATTGTAAATACTTGAATAAACCATTTTAATGTTGAATTTTCCGAGTGTTCTTCTTTTTTTTTTTTCCATTACTTATTTTGCTCCTTTTTAATGTTTTTTATTTATTTATATGTTTTTGATGGTAAAAGTCTAAGTAAATTTTACAGTTTAGGTCTGGTTGAATTTCTCTACCTCCCGCTTGACATTACTGTCTTAGCCGTTTCCGTTTAAGGGATGCATCTATTATAAAAATAGACACCAGATCGCCACTTAAATCTGTACCTTAATCCCTAGACTTTCATGCTAGTGATAGCAAACATTCTAGAAGTTTTCCTTAACATACAAACTTGTTTTACTAGTCTTTTTTTGCAAATATGGTTTCATAGCACCGATTATTTATATTTGGCCAAAAATACAAATATCATTATAAACGTAATCCCCACATTCACTCGAGACAGGCTACTCTATGTATTTTGTGTCTTGGCACTCACCATAGGTTATACTTAAATATCTATTTAAGCCTCCGCGAAAATAGGGAGTCTTATGTATGCCGTTACATAATACCCTAAATTCTTTACTCCCTATACTCACACAAAACTGGCATTTCGCGCAAATACAAGAAACTTCAACGATGTGCCCTTTAGTGGATTTTAGCCCCACCCTCATAAAACATTGCATGACTAGAATAATGCACCATCGATTAATAGTATAACATTTTTTAAAATTTATTCCAAATTTTATTTTGTTTTATTTTTGACTTAAATTTTTAGTTTTGTTATATTTTTCTAATTTTCTTCTTTTCCTCGTTTTTTTTAATTTTTCTTCGTTTTTCTCATTTTTACTATTTTGTATCATTTTATTTATAGAATCTAATATATCATCTGAATTTTCATCAAAATTATCTTTTACTAAATTAAACATTTTACATTACCTCTTTTTATTATTTTATAAAATTTTTCAATTTCTGCAAATATTTCTTCATGAATATCTTCAATTGTACGAATTTCACAATTTCTTACACACTGTATTTCATACCAATTATATTTTTTTTGATAACTTTATGGCCTCATTATATGCATCTCTTAAATGCTCTGTACTTTTTTCATGAATATCCTTCTTATCTTCATGTGTAATTTTATTTTTCCTATTTTTCATTAATTTAACCGCATATTCTGTTGGCATATTCAAAAAAATACTTGAGTGGGAACAGGTAATCTATATAAATTAAATTCAAAATCCCATAACCAATCTAAAAATTTTTTCTTTCATCTGCATCTTTTATTTTTGCCAGCTTGATGTACCATGTTTGATGTAGTATATCTATCTGCCAATATAATGCCTCCATTATTATAATATTCTTGATACTCTCTTCTAAAAGTTATATATCTATCTGCAGCATAAAAAGTTGAAGCTATATATGGACTTATTTTTTTGGATCATCTGCTAATTCACCTTTCAAATATATTTTCACAAGTTCAGAACTATTGCTTTCATAATTTGGAAAACTAACACTTTTATATTTGATATTCTCTTTTTCAAATCTATTTTTTAATTTTTCCAATTGAGTTTGTTTTCCACTTGAATCAGTTCCTTCTATTACAAATAACTTTCCCATCACATTTTCTCCTTTCATTCATATAAATTAAAAAAAATTTTATATCGTTCACTATCTTTCTAATTATAATTGTAGTATAATTATTTCACTAAAAAAATTATACTACAAAAAAAAAAGAATTGTTTTTTAATGATTTATTTTAAACAATTTAATTGAAAAAATTGGATTGATATTATGAATTCAACAAAAAATTTTCCAAAATATTCAGCTAATCCCAAATAATCCAAATTGGGAAAATATAATCTCAAGAACTAAACCTTTATACCAAAGAGAAACTGATTTAAGAGACATTTTTGAACGTGACTATACAATCGTATAATTAACTCTACAGCATATCGCCGTCTAAAGCACAAAACCCAAGTATTTTTTCTCAGACAATGATCATATTTGCACAAGAATCGAACATGTAACACATGTTGATTCTATTAGCCATACAATTGCACAATATTTAGGATTAAATACTAATTTAACACATGCCATTGCTGTTGCACATGATTTAGGCCACAGTCCTTTTGGACATGCAGGCGAAAAAATTCTATCCACTATTTCTATGCGTGATTTGGGTATTAGTTTTTGGCATGAAAAAAATGGTCTAGACTTTGTTGATTTTATTGAACTATTAGAAGACTCTGATAATTGCAAACAAAACTGAATCTAACTTATGGAGTAAGAGATGGTATTATATCTCATTGTGGTGAAATTGATGACAACTCTGTTAGACCTAGAAACGACTTTATTGATTTAAAAGATTATACAAAACTAAATCAATTTGCACCATATACATGGGAAGGCTGTGTTTGTTAAAAATTTCAGATAAAATTTCATATGTTTGTCGAGACATCGAAGATAGCGTAACACTTGGAATCTTAGACAATTGTTCTAATGAATTACATAAATTGCTTAACTTAAATAATTTTGAAAACATAAACAATACTAATGTAATAAATGGCTTAATTTATGATTTATGTATGAATTCTTCTTTTGATAATAGGATTATGTTTTTCAGATAAATCTCTTAAATTGTTAAATAAATTAAAAGCTTTTAATTACAAAAATATATATTTTTGTGATAAGATTCAACCTTCTATTAGATATTTTGAAGTTGTTCTAAACGAAATATATAACATACTAAAATCATATTATTCAAATGACTTTACAAACAAGTTTAAATAAACTTTGTCTTGTTTATCCTAAACTTGGAAATAGTTTTAAAGGTTTTGTAAATATATTCTATGATTTTGGTGATAGAAAATTTCACATAAAAACACTATTTTATTTTCTTCCAAATAATGAAAAAGACTTTTTGCCATTGTATTTTATATTACATTTCTGGCATGACTGACCATTTTGCTATAGAAGCTTATCAAGAAATTATTGGATTTTAGAACTTTTTAACAAAAATATAACAAAATACAATTATACATTAAAAATGAACCTCAAATATTAAACATTTCAAAATTGATATTTGAGGCTCACTAATCTTTTAATTTTTTCTTTAATCTTTTTTGTCTCTAATAAAATTTTAAAATTAACACAACTAAAATATAACTATTTTTCAGCTGTTTTATCCATCCAATCTTTGCCATCAACAACTCTTGCAACCATCATTGAAGAAACTGTATCACCTACAACATTTAAAGCTGTTGCCGGTGCATCAATTATTGTAGCAATCATAGTCAAAATTGGTAAAGCTGCTACTGGATATCCCATCATTGTTATAATTAACATTTCAGAAATTGTTCCACCACCTATTGGAACAGCTGTAACTAACAAATTTGCTAATAATGCAATACCTAAACACTCCCATCACATCCCCAGTTGTAGCTAAACTTGTTCCAAATAAACAAACTAAAAACATTATTTTAAATACAGAACCTATAATAGAACCATCTTTATGAAAACTTGTTCCTAAAGGTATTGTTGTCTCTGCTATATCTTCTGGGACTCCCATTTTTTACTACATTCAATATTTACTGGAATTGATGCAGCACTAGAACATGTAGCCAATGCTGTTAATGTTGATGGCAATGCATTTTTCCAAAATGCTCTTATTCCCTTTGTTCCTCCTGCTATCCACGCATATATTGTATACATTACAAAATAAAAAGCAATTGCAACTATTGTATATACTACAAACGTTTTTAAATATCCAACTGCAATAGAAGCTCCAAAACTTCCTACAAATGCTGCAAAATAGCATCCCAAACCTATAGGAGCATAATACATTATAATTTTAACTATATTAGCAACAACCTCATTTGCAGATTGTACAAATTCTTTTACTTGTTTTCCCTTTTCTCCAGCCATATTTATAGCAACACCAAATAAAATTGAAAAAACTAAAAACTGCTATTATATTATCTTTTGAAAGCAATTTTGAAAAATCATTTACTGTTAATAAATTAACTGTTCTTTCAGCAATTGTAGGTTCATCATCTTTTTTCTTCTCCACTTGTTTCATCTGTTCCTACATCTTGCTCTAATGTTTGCTTTATTTTTTCTCCATCCTTCTGGATTTACTAATTTAACAAAATATGTACTTGCAAATCCCACAAATACAGCTATTATTGATGTAACAACAAATGTTCCTATTATTGTTACCATGATTTTTCCTAGCCTTTTGGGCGTTTTCATTTTTGTTATTGATGTTGTGATTGTTAAAAAGATTAAAGGGACTATTATGACCAGTAATAGATTTAAAAATAGGTCACCTAAGGGTTTTAAAACTGCTGCTTTTTCTTGAAATATAATTCCAATGATCGCGCCAACAATTATTGCAGCTAAAAGTATTATTGTTGACTTGTAATTTGATAAAAATTTTTTCATAATACTACCTCTTTTCTAAATAAAGGCAACTAGAAATATAATTATATCTCTAGGATTTTTTCATTATATATTAATTTTATTCTTATTTGCAAGTTTTTTATGAAATTTTTAATAGTGTTTTTGGGGTCGGAGCAAAAAAAACACTATTTTCTCAAATATAAAAGAAAATAAATGTTATATGGTAAAATAATTTTGAAAATTGAACAATCTTAGAATTTCTTAAACAAAATGATAGAAGAACTTTCGAACAAGTATCTGAAATTCCATTATTTTGGAGAAAAGTTTGTGTTTTGAACCGAAAAATTATTAAGCCATATAACATTTATTATTTTAATATATTTATCAAATGCTTTTTGAGTCCGTCCCCAAAAGCATCAAATTTCAACATCTTTGATGCTTATATTTATATAATAATGTAACAACAAGAAAGGAAATAATATATGAGAACATATTTCAAAAAGAAAGATATAAACACCTAAACAACTACTTAAAAAACAAATTCGGTGAAAGAACACTAAAAATATGTATTGATGGAAATTTCCATAAAATCGAGACGGAACCATTGGAAAACAGGATGTATTTTTTGTAGTGAACGAGGTTCCACATTCCATGCAAACATAAAAATTTTGATTCTATAACCTTTCAAAATTTCACAAATATTTTTTCAAGTTATAAAGCTAGCCGTGCCAATAATATTCATTCCATATTTTCAAAACTTTACAAATACATAAAAATTGAAAATCTAAAAGCCAAATATGATTCTGCTTTTAATTGATAATAAATTGTAGGACTTTCTATAGCCACACGTCCAGACTGCATAAATGAAGATATTGCAAAATTAATAAAAAGTTATACTAATAACTATTATGTATGTGTTGAACTTGGTTTACAAACTTCAAATGACGATACAGGAAAATTAATTTGTCGTGGATATACATCTAAAAGATTTTACAAATGCCGTTTCAATTTTAAATAAATATGATATTGATATTGTTGCACATATTATGGTTGGATTACCTAATGAAACTGAAAATGATATACAAAATACAGTTACATTTTTTAAATAACCATAATATTCAAGGGCTAAAAATTCATTCACATATGTTATAAAAAATACTACTTTAGCAGATTGGTACTATTCTGGCAAATATGAACCAATCACCCTAGATTTTTATTTAGAAAATTTAACATATATTATCACTCATATTTCTCCAGATATTGTTATTCATCGTATTTCTGGTGATGCTCCTAAAGATTTGCTTGTTGCACCAGAGTGGAATTTACACAAAAAAATGGGTTCTTAATGGTTTTGATAAATTAATGTTAGAAAACAATTTATATCAAGGATTATATTTTTAAAAAATGGAGTGATAACTTCAATTATCGCTCCATTTCTTCATTTTTTAAAATTAATTACTAAACATTGATAATGTAGACTTTATTTGTTTATTTATGCTAGTATTATTCAGTACATCAATATCATCTTTATTGGATGATTTTTCTAACTTTATTTCTTTAAATAGCTTTTGTATTTTGCTTCAACATTAAGCAATTCATTTGTATCAGTTATTGTTCCATCTGAGTTTATTTTTAATTTTATTTTTCCTTCTTCTATTGCATGTATTCCAACATCTGATTCAGTTGTAAAAAGTTGGTTAAGAATTATTTCATCATTAACTATTATATAGTTTCCCATAATGCATGATCAAATTCAGTCATATAATGATAACTAAATGTTCCATTATCTAATAAACATAATTCATATTGAGCAGTACTATCAGCATTTAATTTTTGTTATATTTATATAATCCTTTTTATATTATCATATGAGTAAGCACTTTTAGTATTATCCACTACACTATCTGAATTGTTTTTTGTTATTTCAGCATTAGTATTTGTTTTTTCAATAATTGTTGGCTCTTTTTAGTACTCTCTAATAATGATACCCTGTTACTTAATTCATTAACTTGCGCTGTAGCTTTTGTTTTATCGTAATTTAATTTATAAATAAAAAATCCCATAATTCCTATAGCAATAATTGTAATAATTAAGAAAAAAGTTGAGAAACTAATCTTTATAGCTTTTTTTTTCTTCCATATTTTCACCCCTTTCTTTTGTATTACTTTTTAAATAAATTTTACTTTTTCAATTGACTTTTTCTAATATTTTTTCAATCAAAGGTATTATAAAAGCCAATCGAAACAATATAAAAAAATAAACATCTTCGGTTCTATAAAAAAATCTTTGATGTTTCATTAGATTTATGTATATCTTTATTTTAGTTCCTACTTTAGGAAGTAAAAATTACTTGACCATTTTGTTGAGTAAAAATTTTCTTTATTCTCATACATATATTTTAATTTAATTTTATAAGTTGTCATATCATCATGGCTTTGTCTAGGTACATATTCATGTTTCCATACTTCTGCTTCCACAGCATTATATGTGTTTTTTTTCTTAATAATTACATTTATAATATCATAACAAATCCATATAACAAGTGATATACAAAATATAATATAAAAAATTTCAAAACAGTATCCATATTATTCTATCCTTTCGCTCTACAAAACTATATATTTTATATTTCAATTTAATTACCTCTGTAATACATTTCTTTCTACCATTATCTAATATATTTATTTTCCAACTTTCATTTTTATAAGACCAACTCTTTCAATTATGCCTTTTTCTTTTTAGAATTTTAATATTATATGATATGTCATTTTTGTTAAATCAAGTATTTTAGCCATTTCTACTTATGTAATAGTTGGATTTTTCTTAATTAAATTTATTGCTTACCTAATGCTTACTTTTTTTAAAATAGCCCCTATAAAATATTGATTTTTCAATGCTTATATGGTTTTCCAAGTATGGTGCCAACGAAATAGTTATTTACAACTTTTGGGCTCTCTTGACGATTGATACAAATAACAATCAATTTACTAAAGTATATCATATTTTTTATAAATTGCAATAAATTTCTTCAAAAAGTTACCACAAAATCTTGTTCTTAAGTGTTGATTTTATTATTTCCCATGCTATACTAATTAACATAGGAAATGGGAATAAGCAGATGTGGTTTGCCACTTTTTAATCCACAACTTATGTTGTGAGTGAGGAGGTGGTACTATGATAGAAGCTGTTTTATTAGAAATAATATACTTACTTTTATTTGTTATAATTGTCGAAACTATTATAGTATTTGCCTTAATTATACTGGTTATAATTTTAAGCAAATAGACAATCATAACTACGTGTAAAACACGTGGTTTGTTCTTAGCCTAGAAGGCTTTTTCTTCTAGCTTTTCTGGGCTTAAGCCCTACTGAATGGGTTGCCAACCGCATTTCTTTCTCAGACTATCACTTATGGTCCTAATTTTTTTTTTTTCTTTCTTTTTTTTTTTTGTTTTTTCAAACGGATCCATATATTCTTTTATACTTATTTAATCTGTCGCTATATCTTCTTGTAATTGTTTTCTTATGTATTCTTCTATTGCTTTTTTTTTTTTGCCTACTGTGTCCACATAATAGCCTTTACACCAAAATGTCTATTTCCATATCTGTACTTTAAAATTAGCATATCTATCAAATATCATCAAACTACTTTTTTCCTTTTTCAAATATCCCATTATACTTGATACACTATATTTAGATGGTATACTTTACAAGCATATGTATGTGGTCTGGGCATAATTCTGCTTCTATTATTTCTATTCCTTTTTGTTCGCATAATCTCCTTAATATTACTCCTATATCTTTTTCTTATCTGTCCGTATATTTGCATTCTTCTGTATTTTGGTGCAAATACTAAATGATATTTGCAATTCCATGTGCTGTGTGCTAAACTATTATTGTCTTTCATGACAAATCCTCCTTTTCGATTTTATTTGCGGTTGGCTACCACATCTATTATATCAAAAAGGAGGATTTTTTCTACTCATAGCTAGAAGCTTTTAAACTCCCGTGTATAACACGGGGTTTTCATAAGCCCAAAAAAGAAACAGATGAATTGTCTTTATAGTTGTTCATCTGTTTCTATATATTATTTCTTTTTTTGCAATGATATTGTATATATGCCAATGTTTTATTTTTCCTAGCCCTGTCTTTCCGTCTTTTTCAATCTCATTAAATTGTATTATTTCAAAAGATCCTTTAAATAAATCTAACACTTGTTCTTTAGATAAAAATACCATTTGTTCTTTTATTTTTGTCCACGAATCATTTAAGCCAAAAAAAAGTTTCCCACAAAATATCCGCTCTTTCAGAATACTATCAGTTACTTTATTCCAAAATTCATTAAAGAATTGCTTATTGCAAAAGGAATACAAAATTAGCAACTACTAGATTAGTTTTCTCTAACTCAATATTTTCAAAACTTTGACTATCAAATCTAAATCTTTCTAATTCATCTTTATCTAATTTACTAGATATAATCTCCTTTGGTATCTTCTCTATCTATTGCTAGAACATTCCATCCATTCTTTATTAAGTATGTTGTATCTCTACCTGCTCCATCCCAAATCAATAGCATTTGTTGGCTTTATATTCATTTCTATAAAACTCCTTACAGTTGATTAGGTAAAGCATGTTCTGTATTTTCATAGTATTTTTTATATCTCCCATTAAAATCATTTCCTTTCCATATATTAACAAACATTATAACATATAATAATATAAAAATCATAACCACCCGTAAACGGGTGGTTTGTTCTTCCCCTAGAAGGGATTTATTTGCTCACCACCTAAAGGCGGTATTGAATATTTGACATTGCATTACTATTACTGCTGCCACTTACCAGTGGCTCTTTTCTACTTATTTTTCTTTTTTGAATGGATCTATATATTCTTCTATTCCTATTTGATCCGCTATATAATCTTCTTTGCAGTTGATTTCTTATATATTCTTTTATTATTTTTTCATTTTTTCCTACTGTGTCTACAAAATATCCTGTTGCCCAAAATGTCTATTTCCATATTTATACTTTAAATTTGCATGTCTATCAAATATCATCAATGCACTTTTACTTTGATGTACCCCATAAACTGTGATATACTCAGATATGGAGGAATACTTACTAACATATGGATGTGATCTGGACAGGCTTCTGCTTCGATTATTTCTACTTTCTTTTCATTACATAATTTTCTTAGTATTTTGCCTATATCAGCTTTCAATTCTCCATATATTACTTTTTTTCTCCTATATTTGGGTGCAAATACTATATGATATTGACACCTATATGATGAATGTTCTAATTTTTTTATTTCATTCTTCATTTTTACCTCCTCTTATTTTAGTAATGCGATCGCCAAATCACTTACTATTATATCAGGAGTTTTTTATATACTAAAAGTTTTTTACCTACCACTGGTAGAACCAGTGGTTTTTTCAAGCTAAAGCGCCAGTAATGGAAGAGTGAAAATTTTATTTCTCACTCTCCCTTGTGAATTGAAAAAGTAAATTCTATTTGGAAAAATATAAGTAGAAATTCGTATTACATTAATGGTTATTGTAAGACTAAAAGAAACTTGATATAATATATATGTAAATGCTTCTTGGGAAAGTGAGGAAATTATGGGATTTAATGGTAAACATCTTTCTTTAGAAGATAGAAAAATTATTGAAAATAATATAGGCAAAGGACTAAGAAAATTTGAAACAGCAAAAGAACTTAACAAAGCTCAATCAACTATTGGCAAAGAAATAAGAAACAACAGAAAACGTAAATACTCTCAACTAGAGGATTCACCATTTATGTGTAATCACTTTAAGGAATGTAAAGTTTGTACCTCTAAATGTAAAGATTTCGAAGAAATTCTTTGTTTGAGAAGAGACAGATTCATTGGAGCTTGTAATAATTGGCCTGAAATAAAAAAATTTAGAAAAGCTAAATATTTTTACTATGCATATGATGATTATTTAAACTTTGTAAAAAATAATCCAGATATGACTACAGCAGAAATGGATACTGTATATAATCAACAAGACGGTCCTTACATTCAAACTTTCATTTTTGAAAACACAGGGTTAATGATTGGTCTTTTAAAACAACATAAAACTTCAGAAGATATGTCTAATTCACTAAATTACTTTCAAGATATTTTATCTGATGACATGTATCATAAACTATTTGGATTAATATTGACTGATAGAGGCACTGAATTTGCCAGACCTCAGCTTTTTGAAATTAATCATGAAACTGGTGAAATAAGAACTAATATTTTCTATTGTGATGCACAGACTCCTAGTCAAAAACCTCATGTAGAAAACAATCATGAGTTCATAAGAAACATTTACAATTAACTAAATAAATTGCTGTTGCAATTCATTTCAAGTGAATAGAACTTAGTCTTACACTAAAAAAAATTAGGTTAAATTCACTCGCTTAAAGTCGCTCTTTTTTCTTGAATATATTTTCATTTTACACAAAAATTACGAAAAAATCAATATTTTTTCGTAATTTTTTGCTTTAAATAGCATTTAATCAGTAGCTTTCGTTTAGTTTTTCCAAATAGAATTTACTTTTTCAATTGATCATATTTTATTTTTTATTTGCTATACTGATTTCATAAATTTTCGTAAGAATAGGAGGGAATATTATGACTTTGTTAGAAGCAACAAGAAAAGAATAGATGAACTATATAAAGTAAACAATATGAATATAAATCAACTAGCAATAGCCTCAGGAATTAATCCCTCAACAATTAGAAGTATTTTTAAAGTTATAAAAAAGCTCCTTCTTCTGATACGATTTACTATATATGTATTGGTTTAGAATTTCTATAAAAGATTTCTATGATAGTAAATTATTTGATGATTTAGATGATAACGACTAAAAATAATAAAAAATTTATGCAAATAGTGAATTTTTAAAAATCATTTGACATATAATAAAATTGATGTTATAATAACATTAGCTAGCAAATCGAATGAACTCACAAAAGGTTTGCACGAGATATGTGTCCGCATATCTTTTTTTATTGTTCAAAATAAAGAAAAGGCAGGTGTCCGCCTGCCCCAAAGATTAATCTTTGTTTGTGTCTTGGCTTTCATCATCATTATTACTTAAAAGTAACAAAACGATTAATCGCCAGATTAAATCAAATGAACTCACTCTAGTTGCACCTCCTTCCTCAAAGATTTCCTTTGAAAAGGATGGATTTATTATACTTTAATTTTATTTTAAAAACAATGCTTTTTCTACAATTTCAACAATTATTTTTAATCAACTTTATTTTTATTTCTACTTTTATATTCATTTGCTTGATTTCTACATTGACTACTATCATATTCAGCTTTAGGATTTTTGGCATAAAATACTTTACCACAATGTTTGCATATTTCTAATGGATTCTTTTCACTACAAAGCATAAAACCAAAAGCCATATCTATTGCTTGTTTTAAAGAATTAGGTTGCCAAGATATTTCTGAGTATTTCCATACATATTAATTTTGTATGGTATTCCAGAAAATAGTAATCACATATAGTTTCTCTTGCTTTATATTCATCATAATTATTTACACTATTATTTGATAAATCCACATATTTTTTTAAATATATTATACATTTTTTTTGCATAATCTATAATCCAATCAATTTTTTCAATAATAAAACTAGAATAAATTAATTGATTGTTAAGTGATGTACAATTTAACATTCTTTGTAAATCAGAATTTGTTTCTATTTCTACTTTTACCATTTGTTACTGTATAATTCATTTCAGTATCTTTTGGCAAATGGAAAGAATAAATCAAAATATTCTTTCGTTCGCATTACACAATTTTTATTAATAAAATTACTTTCTTTTTAATGTTACCTCTTCATTTAATAGAAAATCAGTATTGATTAGTGCTTCAACCATAAAGCCCAATAAACCATATTGCTCTACAAAAAATATGCACAAGTAAATTTAGTTTGATCATCATCTGAATCCATACATATTCTTCCTATATTAAGTAAATCAACCAATATTGAATCCATTTTACTGAACATGTCATATAAATCTCTAATATTTATACTAGCTTCTGGATTTGGCACAATATAATATTCTTTTCCTCTATATCTTCCTTGATAGCCACCATATCTCATATATGAATATGCACTGTTACTTTTAAAATTAAATTCCATTACTTTATTCTCCTTAAAATTTTTCAATCATAACCACGTGTAAAATACGTGGTTTGTTCTAGCCTAGAAGGCTTTTTCTTCTGGCTTTTCTGGGCTTAAGCCCCACTGAATGGGTTGCCAACCGCATTTCTTTCTCAGACTATCACTTAAGTGGTCCTAATTCTTTTTATTTTTCTTTCTTTTTTCTTTTGTTCTTTTTCAAACGGATCCATATATTCTTTTATACTTATTTGATCTGTCTCTATATCTTCTTGTAATTGTTTTCTTATGTATTCTTCTATTGCTTTTTTATTTTTGCCTACTGTGTCCACATAATAGCCTTTACACCAAAAATGTCTATTTCCATATCTGTACTTTAAATTAGCATGTCTATCAAATATCATCAAACTACTTTTTTCCTTTCAAATATTCCATTATACTTGATACACTATATTTAGGTGGTATACTTACAAGCATATGTATGTGGTCTGGGCATAGTTCTGCTTCTATTATTTCTATTCCTTTTTATTCGCATAATCTCCTTAATATTACTCCTATATCTTTTTCTTATCTGTCCGTATATTTGCATTCTTCTGTATTTTGGTGCAAATACTAAATGATATTTGCAATTCCATGTGCTGTGTGCTAAACTATTATTGTCCTTCATGACAAATCCTCCTTTTCGATTTTATTTGCGGTTGGCTACCACATCTAATATATCAAAAAGAGGATTTTTTCTACTCATAGCTAGAAGCTTTTTGAACCCCGTGTATAACACGGGGTTTTCATAAGCCCAATAAAAAATCCTTATTTAAGCCACTAAATAAAGATTTTATAAAAATAAAATGTTGTGAATTTTGTAGAACTTTTTGTAGGACTACAAAATTTTTTTATAAATTAAAACCTCAAGCCTATCTTACGAACTACTTGAGGTTCTAATGGTGCAGATGGCCGGAATCGAACCGGCACGGTTTATTCAACCGCAGGATTTTAAGTCCTGTGCGTCTACCAATTCCGCCACATCTGCATAGATAATAGAATTGGTCACGTCCTAAAGACAATTACTATTATAATATCAAATTTAACATTTGTCAATATTTTTTTATAAATTTTTTTCATTTTTGTTTCACACCAATTGTAACACTACAATTTTATAAATTTCTTCATTTTTTACAAATATTAAATTTAACAAAAATCCTATTACCACATCAAAATCAAGTAAAACAAACATATTTAACTATGCTTTATTCAAATCAAAATAAAATTCAACTCCATTATCACAATTAATAACACCATATTTCATATCATAATTTGTCATAATAGCCTTAACAAAAGCTAATCCTATACCAGTTCCCCCTTGAGAACGATTTCTAGATTCATCTACCTTATAAAAACGTCTCCATATTCTCTCCATATTTTCCTCAGAAATTTTATCACCTGTATTAAACACTTTAACACGAACTACATTTTTATCAGGAAGAATTTTATTTTCAATTTTAATATATTTTTCTCCATCAAAATCTTTAACATTTTTAATTGCATTTGTTAGATAATTTGTAATAACCTGTTCAATATAAAAATCATCTGCTAAAACATTTATTTCATTATTATTATCAAAAATAACTTTAACATTTTTCTCTTCTAATAAAAAGTCTAGATTTTTGAATTACCATGTTTTCAAGTTCCACAATATTAAATTCTCTATTATTAAATTCTCTTTTTCCATATTCAAGTTTCATTAATTCTAATAATTGCTTAACCAGTCTATCCATTTTATTAGTTTCATCCAAAATAACCTCTGCATAAAACTTTCTACTTTCTTCATCTGAATTAACATTCTCTAATAATCCTTCACTATATCCTTGTATCAAAGCTATAGGAGTTTTAAGTTCATGAGAAACATCTGATATAAAGCTTTTTCGCATTTCATCAATTTTAGATTTTTCTTCAATATCCCTTTCCAATTCTATATTTGTACTACGCAACTGATTAATAGTTCTTTCTAATTTATCAGACATAGTATTGATGCTCTTTCCCAGATTATTTATTTCATCATCAGCATCACTAATATGATATTTATGGCTAAAATCCAAATTAGCCATATTTTGTGCAATTTTATTTAATTCCAAAATTGGTTCAGTAAATTTTCGAGAAATCACAGAAACCATAATTGCAGAAATCAAAATAGTAAAACCTGCAATCATTATCAAAAAATTATTCGAAATCTGGACACTATCTTGAATTGATGATACTGGTATTCTAATATATAAATAATATCCATTATCAAATTCTCCTGAAAGCATTATGTAATTTACACCATTTCTAAAATCCTTTTGCTTAAATATAGTATATTTATCACTACTTTCTAATAAATTTTTATCTTTATCATTAATAATAGAAGTTACCGCACTTCCAACAAAAGAATAAAAATTTTATTAGAATTATATATACTTATATTATCTTCATCTTTTATTAAAATATCAAAATTGTTTTTAATCGCAATTTTCTCTAATTCACTTTCCAAATCCAATTCATGATCTTTTCCATTATAATAATCATTCAACTGTTTATATACATCTTTTATAGTATTTTCTTTACTATATAAATAAAATTTTTCCAAAGCAAAACTATTTAATATGATTAAAAAAATTATAATACACAAAACAGTTGCACATAAAGTTAAAAACAATTTTACCTTCACAGAATGAAACAATCTTTTTATACGTTCTATTCTCTTTCCTCTTTTTTGACTCATTTTTATCAACCTTTTCTTTATTTTATCTCAAATTTATATCCAATTCCACGAATTGTTTTTATATATTTGCCTTTTTGCCCAATTTATGTCTGATTTTTTTACATGACTATCAATTGTCCTTGTATCACCATAATAATCATAATTCCATACATTATTTAAAATCTTATCTCTTGAAAGAGCAATATTTTCATTTTGAACCAAGTACACTAGCAATTCATACTCACGCAAACTTAATTCTACTGGCTTTCCATCAACAGTTACAGTTCTTCCCTCTTTATCTATTTGAATACCACCAAAATCTTTAACTTCTTTACTATCTTTACCCGCCCTTTTCAAAATTGCTTCTACTCTAGCAACTAAAATTTTAGGACTAAAAGGCTTAGAAATATATTCATCCACACCTAACTCAAATCCAAAAAGTTCATCTTGCTCTTCACCTCTTGCAGTAAGCATAATTATTGGCAACTCTTTATTTGATTGTCTTATTTGCCTTAACACAGACCATCCATCTAATTTAGGCATCATAACATCTAACAAAATAAGCATTATCTTAGACTGATTTTGTTGATATATTTCTAATGCTTTTTCTCCATCTTCAGCTTCTAATATATGATAACCTTTATTAGTCAAAAATCTTTTATCAATTTTCTCATTCTATCTTCATCATCAACTACTAATATACTCTCTCCCATACTTAAATCAAATCCTTTCTTCATTAACAAATTTTTACATTATGCACATTATATAATATAAATATGTCCAACATATGAACAAAAGCGGACATTAATAACATTGGCACCTATTAGAACATTTTAAAGTCCGCGTCTTTGTTCGTGCGCGAAATTTGCTTTGCAAATTTCTGTGCATCGTTATATTTTCTGTTCTAGGAAGTTCGGAGAACTTTCCTAGAATAGAACAAAATCAGTCATTAAAACGACTTTATAAAAATAAAGTCGTTTGGACAATTTTATTGTTTAACGAAAATTGTTTTTGTATCATATGCTAATTGAATATTTTCTTCAGCCAAAAGTTTCATTAACATATAATTAATTTTCTCTTTTCCTCTAAAAAACTAGCATAATCCACTGAATTTGTATAACTATAAACTAGCAAATCTATACCATTATTTGAAATAGCCTCAAACTTAACAATAACAGATTCATCTATAATATCATCATGTTTAATCAACATTTCCTCTATTCTATTAGCTAGTTTACGCACTTTATCCAAAGGCGTATCTATTTCTAAGCATAAAAAGTACATTTAAATCTTCTTTTTTCCATTCTGCTCCAATTATTAATAGATGTATTTGAAAGAACAGAATTTGGAACATTCACAACTGAATTTTCAAAAGTACGAATTCTTGTACTTCTAAAAGTAATATCTTCAACAGTACCTTCATATTTATCAAATTGAATCCAATCACCAACCACAAAAGGTTTATCTAAAAATATCACAACTCCACCAAAAAGATTTTTTGCTGTATCTTGAGCAGCCAAAGTTACAATAAGACCTGTAATACCAAATCCAGCAATCAATCCATTTAAATTAATACCCAATTCAGTAATAATTAAAAATACTGCAATTACATAAATTACAAAACGTATAATTTTCAAAATAAAATTAAATGACGTATCTACTTCTTCCTTTTCTGTAGCCTTTACCATCTTATATACCAAGTATGAACCAGGCACAAAGCTTTGTGCTAAACCTCTTGCAAAAATAATTATAGAAATAATTGAAAAATTTTATTTACTATCTGCATAATTGACGCAGAAAGGTTCAAAGGTTTTTTCAAAAATATATTGCTACATAAAAACCTAAAATCGAAATAAAAATCTTTAAAAGGTCTATAAAACGCACTTTCTTTTATTTCTCTACCTCTTTTTACTTTCATTTTAAACAGTTTAATAATACCATAAGATATACTACCACTTAAAACTTTAAATAAAATTATAATACAAATAGCAAAAACTATATCAGCAAATTTAATTGCACTAATACTACTAAAAAAATCATTTATCTGTTGCATATATAAATTCTCCTTGATTAAATTTTAGTTTTAGTTTGACGCCGCTAAAATTGTAATAATATTAGCTCTTTTATAATTTGAATGAAATTAAATTTTGGCAAGGAAAACAAAATTAAAATTTATGAGGCGTACGCGGGTACGTTGATTAAATTTTAGTTTTAGTTTGACGTCGCCAAAATTGTAATATATTTATTTTTTAATTTGAATGAAATTAAATTTTGGCAAAGGAAAACAAAATTAAAATTTATGAGGCGTACGCGGGTACGTTGATTAAATTTTAATTTTAGTTTGACGCCGCCAAAATTGTAATTTCATTCAAATTACATGTAATCACGAAGCTTCTTACTCCTACTAGGATGCCTCAATTTTCTAAGTGCCTTAGCCTCAATCTGACGAATTCTCTCACGAGTAACATTAAACTCCTTACCAACTTCCTCCAACGTTCTAGACTTACCATCCTCAAGACCAAAACGCAATTTAAGAACCTTAGCCTCTCTAGGAGTAAGAGTATTCATAACCTCTTCCAATTGTTCTCTAAGCATAGTATAAGAAGCCGCATCATGAGGAGCAGGGCTTTCCTCATCTTGAATAAAATCGCCAAGATGACTATCATCTTCCTCACCAATTGGAGTCTCCAAAGAAACTGGATCCTGAGCAATTTTCTGAATTTCAGCAACTCTCTCAACAGGAATTTCCATTTCCGCAGCAATTTCTTCAGGGGTAGGTTCTCTACCCAATTGTTGTAACAAATGTCTAGAAGTACGAATAAGTTTATTAATTGTCTCAACCATATGAACCGGAATTCTTATAGTTCTAGCCTGATCAGCAATAGCTCTAGTAATAGCCTGTTTAATCCACCAAGTAGCATAAGTACTAAATTTAAAACCTTTAGTATAATCAAATTTTTCAACAGCCTTCATTAGTCCCATATTGCCCTCTTGGATTAAATCTAAAAATAACATACCTCTTCCAACATATTTTTTAGCAATACTTACAACCAATCTCAAGTTTGACTCTGCCAATTTTTGTTTAGCATCTTCATCACCTTCTAGTATTTTTTGAGCCAAATCCAATTCTTCCTCATAAGTTAACAAAGGAATTCTACCTATTTCTCTTAAATACATACGAACTGGGTCATCAACACTAATACCTTCAAAACTTGTGTCTGTAATTTGATCTAATTTCAAATTTTCAACTTTTTTAAATCCTCTACATCTGGTTCAACATCAAAATCATCTGTTAAATCAACGCCAATTTCTTCAAAAGCATCAAAAACAGAATCCATTTGTTCAGGATTAACATCATCTAATTGATTTGCTAAATCTTCATAAGTAATTTTTCCACTTTTTTTAGCTTCTTTTAATAAATTTTTTATTTTTTCTGATGTTTGTTCATCTACTTTTGCATTTTTATTTTTTTCCACTTCATTTACTTTTTTACACTTTCATTTGCACCATCAATATCCTTATTTTTACTTGGCATTTTATTCACTCCTATTTCATTCTAGCTAATTGATTAACAATATTAATCAATTCTCTTTCTAATTCCTTTTTTCATTAACATCATTTTGACTTTCTAGTAAAGTCAAAATCTGCATTTTTCTATCTACCAGTTTTTCTCTTTGATATGACTGAATAATATCATCAATTGCCTTTTCCATATCATCAATCTCATAATCATCAGCCATTATTGCTGTAATATGACTTTGTTCACTATCATCCAAATTATCTAATATTGCATTAATATTACTATTTCCTTTTTCAAATTCTTCATACAGTTTTTGTGCAATTTTCCTATTTAATTCATCTTTAAATTCATCACAATCAACATTTACTTTAATAACTTGATATAAATCTAAATTTCCAGTAAGTAAAATTGATAAAATCATATTCTCACGTTTTCTTAGTGCCGGTGATATTTGTGAAACTTCAGGCTTTTTATGTACAACAACATTTTTACTTTTATCTAAAAAGTTTTTCTCCTTGATTTTTATAACTAAGTTTATTAACCTCAGCATAAATAGCCTCTTTTGAAATCTGATAAGTATTAGCTATTTTTCAATATACACTTCTTTCCATTGTATTATCAATATTTGAAAGTAATTTAGCTATTTCATTTAAGAACTTAATTTTATCATTTACATTTTCCAAATTTAATTTATTCTTTAAAATTTTAATTTTAAATTCAACAACAGAAATTGCCTTATCAACAACATTTTGAAACCTAGCATTTCCATACTTTATAATATATTCATCTGGATCTTTTGCACCTTCCATTTGCAAAACTCTTAAATCTAACCCCATATTTTGCAAAACGTCAATTGCTCGAATTTTAGCTGTCTGGCCAGCCTCATCAGAATCAAAACTTAATATTATTTTTCTGCATTTTTTCTAAGTAAAAATCCTTGTTGCTGAGTCAAAGCTGTTCCTAGAGCTCCAACTACATTTTTCACACCTCTTTGATGTAAAGATATAACATCCATATAGCCTTCAACAATTAAAAGTTCTTTTTTATATCATACTTTTTAGCAACATTTAATCCAAACAAATTTCTACCTTTACTATACACAACATTTTCTGGTGAATTTATATATTTAGGCTTACTATCATCTAGAACTCTTCCTCCAAAAGCAATAACTCTTCCTCTTACATCACAAATAGGAAACATCAATCTATTTCTATATCTATCTATAAATTGACCATTATCATTTTTGTTTACTAGTCCAGATTCCAAGATTTCAGGTTCTTGAAAACCTGCTTTTTTTAAGGCATTATATAATTCGTTAAATCTTCCTGAAAAACCTATTTGATAATTCTTTAAAGTGTCATTTGATAACATTCTTTTTTGACATATTCTTGTCCTAATTTAGCATTTGGTGTATATAAATTTTTATGATAAAAATCTGCTGTAAACTCATTTACCTTATAAACTTTAGCTTTTAACTCTTCTCTTTTACTATCAACATTATTTTCTAAAGTAGGTAATTGAATATTTGCTCTTTCAGCCAAAATTTGCAAAGCTTCTACAAAGCCACATCCTTCTATTTTCATAATAAAAGTAATTGCATTGCCTCCAACTCCGCAACCAAAGCAATGAAATATTTGTTTATCAGGTGAGACAGAAAAAAAGATGGCGACTTTTCATTATGAAATGGACATAATCCAAAATAATTTCTTCCGCTTCTTTTTAAATTAACATATTGAGAAATAACATCAACAATATCATTAGATTGTCTAACTTCATCAATTATTTCTTCACTATATCTAGCCATTTTCCCCTCCCAAAAATTTCCGCTTTATTTCATAATTATATTATTCGACAAATTTTACATAAATCCTTCTTAATTACATAAATTATACTCAATTATATCAACTCATTTTAAAAACTCATCATTTTATTATCTAATTTATGTACCATTTTAGCACAAGTAACAAGTTCTTTAGAAGATGCCTTTGTAATCTCACTTTGAGGTTTATATTTAAGTTTATGTTCTAAACTAGCCCAAAAAATCCATAGCCATAGTTCTAATTTGAACTTCAACCTTAACATACATATGTTTATTAGACAAAGATATAGGAACTTCTAAAATCATATGATAACTAGAATACCCACTCTTTTAGGATTATTAATATAATCTTTTTTCCTTTAAAATTCTAACACCAGGAATATTTCTAACTAAATCTCTAACAGAAAAAACATCTTTCTTTAAAGGACAGATAACACGAATACCCGCAATATCATTAATATTTTCAATCATATTTTGATAAGTAATATCTAATCCACGTGATTTCATTTTATTTACAATACTATCTGGTTTTTTATTCTTGTTTGCATATGATCAATCAAATCACAATCATAAAAAGCTTAAATTCATCCTTAATTATCTCTAATTTAGTTTGCAATTCTTTACTTGCAACAGAATATAAAAACATAATTTTTCAAATGATTTTGTGTTCTTTTCTATTTTTTTCATCTTTTCTTAATAAAGTCGACATTGTTATTAATTCATTTTTTTTTTTTCATACTAATCCAACTCCTTACAGACTAAAGTTAGCCTTTTGTCCTTATTCGAATTTAACATACGACTATATTATATATGAAATATGTTATCAAATATAACCCAAAATGTGTTTTTCTGTGAAATATATTATCTCTCATCTCCAGGCTTAGAACCACGCAAAGCAATCTCCTTATCTCTCTCTTTTAGCTTTTTCTATATTTTCCAAAATCAATTTTTTTTACAATATGCTTCACTTATATGGCTTAGGTTTATGAACCTTTTTAGCTTCAACAATTTTATTATATTCAAAACCAATACACTTAGGAAGTTGTAATTTCATATTATCATCATCTAATAATCTTTGAAAATCTGACAAGTATAACATCGCACCATATCTAGCTTGTTTATATGCCATATATATTGCAATACATTTTGCCCATTCCTTTAGCATCATTTTTAAATTTTTCATCATTTTTTACATTTTGCAAAATTTCCAAAAATACAGGATGAATAATACCACCATTTTCAACATAATTAGGATTAGTATGCTTATTTTCAGCCATATCAACAACATCATATAAAACCCTATAAGGATGAGGCTCTTCTAATAATACCGGCATAAAATTACTAACATCATGTGCAACAGCTAATTTCATCATTACCTTAACAAATGTTTTCTTGGAACAACATCTGTAGAAAAATCTTTCTCCAAAGCCTCTGTATCAATAGCATCAAAGACTTGACTAGTTTGTTTTGGAGATAAATCTTGCAAAACATTTTCATCAGCAATTGCCTGTATTTTTTCTTGTTCATCTGACATAGCTTTAACTAATTCAGGAACAACTTCTGAATTTTCAGTTGAAACATCTGAAATCTTCTCTCTAATTGTATCATCATCAGCCTTTTTATCCTTTCAATTTCCTTTTAAATTCTCTTTCCCTTTTTCTACTTTCTCTCGTTTCTCTTATATGTTGAAAAATATCCAATTGAATCACTCCTTTTATCGTTATTTAACCGCATATGAAATTCGATTTACAAATTCCTACGCATTTTTATATTCTAGAAAATTTATTTTGACTCACTAGAATACATATAATTTTGTGGATTTACATGTTGACCATTAACTCTTTATTCAAAATGCAAATGTGGTC